>Ga0308003_1000515_pt1 | contig 17652 bp, 13 predicted proteins | sample Neamet36_FD_203159 | JGI IMG/M metagenome (GOLD analysis project Ga0308003, IMG submission 203159) | Marine microbial communities from water near the shore, Antarctic Ocean - #36 | ecosystem: Environmental > Aquatic > Marine > Unclassified | place: Southern Ocean | collected 2014-06-06
ATTGTTTTCTGGATTGGTATGGGAAGAGGTTCTTTTTGTAGATAGTAAGAACGATACTTTAATTTATGTTGAGGAAATAAAAGTTACGACTACAGACTTTACTTTAAATCACTTAAATAAAATTTATATAAAAGGTCTGTATGTAAATTACACCTATACCGACTCTTTGTTAGATGCTGAGTTTTATCAGCTATTAAAACCCTTATTTAATAAATCTGAATCTGCTTCGTATTTATCCCTTGATAATATATGGCTTAGCGATGCTGAATTAAACCTAAGTAATATAGAAGAAACTAGGCATTTCTCTAATTTGAATGTCTATTTAAAAGATGTTGTTCTTGGAGAATCTTCTCGTTTTGTTTTAAGTGATTTAAATTGGAATCAAGTAGGAGGGGATTCTCATCGACTTCGTGCTTCAAGCGTAAGTATATCTTCTGCTGAGACTTCGCTTAATGGATTTAATTGGAAAAGTGGAACTTCAGAAATCGATTTAAACTTTTTTCATTCTTATTTATCCGATTCAACGACTGTAGATTTATCAACTTTTAAAGTCAATAAAAAGGCTTGCGATGGTCTGTTTAATGCTTGGCCGAATACCTTAGAATTGCAAATGAACGGTTTACTTGCAGTTGAGGATCATAAATTGAGTACACATAATTTTACTGTTTCTACAGCTAATGGTAGTCATGTAAATGGCGATTTATCTATTGCGAATGTGTATAGTTTTAAAGATTGGAATTATTTACTAAATGCACCTAATTTAACCATCAATAAAAACGATTGGCCTTGGTTAGAGCCTTTGTTTGAATACAATTATTTAATAAGTAAACTAGGTACTGTAGGTGCAGCTGTAAATATTGAAGGAACTATAGCTACTGTAGATTTGGAAATAGATTTATCTTCTGATATAGGAGACCTTACGACCAATATATTGATTACTAAAGCCGATAGTACTCTTGCTCCAGATTATGTTGGGAGCATCGGATTTACCGATTTTGATTTATCTCCTTTTGTTAAAAATGGAGGCGTGTCTGTGCTAAATGCAAATTTGCAAGTTAAAGGGAACAGTTTCAATGAGGAAAGCTTTGTTGCCGATTTAATTGGAGATGTTACCTCTATTCAAATGGGTGGGTATTTATATGAAAACATTCAATTAAATGGTCGTTTACAGCCTGATTATTTTAAAGGTATTGCCTTGGTTAAGGATGATAATTTAGATTTAGAATTTTCTGGTGAGGTAGATTTTTCAAAAGCCAAACCAGTAATGGATTTTACTGCTGATATTATTGAAGCTAATTTGGTTCAATTAAACTGGTTTCAAATGGAGTCTAAGGCACAGTTCTCTAGTCTTATAGAAATGAACTTAGTTGGAGATAGTTGGTCGAATATTGAAGGTAGCTTAGGGGTGTATTTTACAACTCTCGAAACAGAAGAAAGCTACTATCACTTTAATGATCTCTTATTTAATTCCTCTAAATCTAATGCAGGAGATACCTTAACACTTTCTTCTGATTTTGCTAATGCTCAATTAGATGGCGATATAGATATCCCTAATTTGTACAATTCATTTTTAGCTTATTTAGCTCCTCATTTCCCTCTAATTCCGAATTCAATTTCGAAGGAACAAGATTTTAATTTTACAGTTGATGTTTTTAATAGCTCTGTGTTAACAGATTTACTACTTCCTAACCTACATTTAGGAGATGGGGCACATATTTATGGTCTATTTAATACACGTAATGAAGGTTTAGATTTAACAATTACGAGCCCTAACCTAGGGTGGGGCAATTGGCTTTGGAGAGATTTAGAAATTAATTCGATTGCTACGAGAGAGCATTGGCAAGTAGATCTTCTTAGTTCGCAATTAGATTATAAATTAGAAACAAAATTTGAGAATATTGAATTAGAGCAAATTGGAACTTTGGGCGATTGGCGTTATGTATTGGCATGGACAAGTAACGATTCTATTAAATTTGATGGCATACTTAAAGCAAACGCACATATAGACACTAAATCAATTAACGTAGATGTAGAAGAAAGTCAATTTTATTTTGCTGATACTCTATGGGATTTAAACCAGCATTCTTCTATATACTACCATACTAAAGGGCTTACCAATGCAAATGTTTTAGTTAGTACTTCTGATCAAAATATAGAGTTTAATTACACCAAAAATCAAAGTCTAGATGAATTGAATCTATTCGTTAGTGACTTTGAGTTTAGTAATATAAATCCTTGGTTGTCTAAGTCTAAGTCTAGTTTGATAGGTAAACTTACAGGAGATGTTAAGATTAATAATTTCTCAGAAAAGCCCTTAATTCAAGCAAATTTATTTTCACCTAATTTAATTGTAAACGCTCATCCCTTGGGAGATGTAGAGCTTAAAATCGCTTATACAGATCTGGATGATTCCCATTTAATTAATGGGCAAGTTTTTAAAGGGATCAATAAAACAATCGGAATTTCTGGGAATTATTTTTCTCAACTCGATTCAAATAATTTCAACCTCGATGTGGAAGTGCACGATTTCGATATTAAACATTTTCAAAATTACGTAGACAAAACATTTGATGATTTAAGCGGTTCAAGTGTTGGGTTTATTAATGTATATGGAAACTTGAATGCCCCTTTATTCGATGGAGAGTTTCTCTTGGAAGACCTCAGTTTATCTGTCCCTTATCTGGATGTTGCTTTTGAAACTATTGACCAATCTACCTTAAAGCTTAGTGAACGTCATATTGAATTTGTAGATCTTAGTTTTGCTAGTATTTCTGATGAAAAGCCTGTTGGTAAAGGAGTCTTGTCTGGCGAGTTATTACATAATTATTTTACCGATTTTTCTTTAGGATTAGATTTAAAAGCTGATAGTTTACTTTGTTTAGACACCAATGCCTACAGAGATGAGCCTTATTACGGAAAAGCAATTGCCACTGGTGATGTGCTTTTTAGAGGCCCTTTTAGTGCCATAGAAATTGATGTAAATGCAAAGACAAATAACGGAACAACACTTTTTATTCCCTTAGATGATAAAGAATCTTTAGATGAATTAAGCTTTGTTCATTTTATTGAAACAGAAACACAAACAGACGATTCCCTTTGGACCTTAGCTAAGGTGATAACCTCGAAATCGGGCTTATTAATAGATATGAATTTTGAAGTTTCGGAGGAGGCTGTGGTTAATATTATTTTTGATGAAGCTTTGGGTGATAAAATTACTGCTACCGGAAATGGATTTATCAATTTAGGTGTTAATGCATCCGATGAAGTTTATATGTTTGGTGATTACACGCTTAGTCAAGGAGATTATCTATTTACGTTACAAAATTTTGTAAATAAAAGGTTTGAAATTGAAAATGGTGCTAAAATGGTTTGGGATGGCAATCCGTATACTGCCCAGATGGATCTTACAGCTGTTTATAATGTAAACACCAACATTAGTGATTTAGCTCCAGAATACAATCGTAAAACGGATGTAGAGTGTAGTATGCTCATGTCTGGTGACTTACTCCAACCGAGCATAGAATTTGACATACAAATACCTAAAGGCGATGATTTAATTAACAGGATACTCGAAGAAAGAACGAATACTGAAGAAAAGAAGACACAACAATTTCTATCCCTTCTTGTTCTCAATAGTTTTATGAGTGCCGATGAGTTGCAGAATACAGATGTCGACTATTTAAGTACCACTCTTTCTACTGGAACAGAAGTGTTGAGTAATCAATTATCTAATTGGATGTCGCAGTTTACGGACAGATTCGATTTAGGTTTTAAATACCATCCTAACCAAGGAGATACCTTAAGTAATAAAGAGTTTGAACTTCTTATGAATAATATGAAAGTTAATGATCGCATTACTTTTAACGGAAATATAGGAACGCAACCAGCTCAAAATACAACCCGTATTATTGGCGATTTTAAAGTGGAGTATCAAATTAGAGAAGATGGTAAGCTCAAGTTTTTAGCTTTTAGAAATCTTGAAGAGAGCTTTCAATTACAAGATGACGCTAGTAATTATACCACAGGAGTAGGCTTGTTTTATCGCGATGAATTTGACGATTTCACCCATATGTGGCATAAGTTTTTGGGGATGTTTAAGCGTAAAAAATCAAAATGATTTAATTAGAAGTCCACGTTCAATTTTATGTTGGTATTTTCTTTTTACCAAGCTATTTAAAAACGTCGAAAATAAACTTTAAATAAAAAAGAGTCCTTTACTAGTTCAGACTGCTTTTGCTATCTTTGTAAATTATTTAAAACTATAAAGTATTACGATTTTTCGTTTTTATCGAGAAGCTAAGGCTGCATAGTACGATTATTAAAGAAATTATATGAAACGTCTATTCGTTCATTTATGTTTGGGATTGCTTCTTCTTACAGGAGTAATATATGGTTCACTACAAGGTTTAGAGAAGCTAACTCTTCACGGAGATACTATTTTGGTCCCAAATTTATCGAGTTATTCTATTTATGAAGTTGAAGATACTCTAGGTGCATTGAATCTACGATTTTCTGTAGTTGACTCGGGTGCTTATAATGCTAGCTACCCTAGAGGTTCGGTTATAGATCAGTTGCCAAAACCACTTTCTAGAGTAAAAAATAATAGAGAGATATTAATTACAGTAAACCCTAAGAATGTAAGTCTAATTTCTGTACCCGATTATACAGATCGCTCTTCACGTCAGTATATTTCTGAACTTAAAGCGAAAGGATTTAGAATCGGAAAATTTATTTATAAAACCGATGCTCACGCTAATGTGGTCTTAGGTGTACGTTTTAAAAATCGACTTTTAAAATTCGATGAGAAACTTGAGAAAGCCTCGAAGTTAGATTTGGTTCTCGGAAACGGTAAAGGAGTGCAAATGAATATGCCGAGCCTACTTGGGTATTCAATGCAAAAGATAGAATCAAAATTACAAAATTCATCGCTTAATAAAGGTGAGTTTTACTACGATAGTTCTGTGGTAGACACTTTACAATCATTTGTTTACAAACAGCGTCCAAAACCAGAAACTGAAGGAGTGGACTTAGGTTCCTTTGTGAAATTATGGTTTACAGAAGATAGTTCAAGTTTAGCGGTAGATACCCTAGAATTAATGCGTTTCGATAGCCTTAAGGCTAGATTAGACAGTATCTTAAATAATTAAGATGAAGGAAAAAGAAGAAGATCAAGAAAAAGAAATCTCTGAAATTATAAACGGAGAAGTTGCCTACGAACACTATAAGCATATAGTAGAAGAAGGCCAAGTTACGATGAGAATAGATAAATTTGTATCTAGTCAAATTGCTAACATGACGCGTACAAAAACTCAAAAACTTGCAGATAACGGTTTTGTTTTTGTGAACGAAGAAGCGGTTAAGTCTAGTTACAAAATTAAGCCAAATGACCTTATTCGCATTGTAAAGGATGTACCTAAACGAGATAACACTCTTGTTGCACAGGATATTCCTATTAACATTATGTTCGAAGACGATCATTTAGTAATCGTTAATAAGGAGCCAGGAATGGTGGTTCACCCAAGTTATGGGCATTTTACTGGAACCATGTTAAATGCGCTTAAATTTCATATTAATAAACTTGCCGATTGTGAAGACGATACTCGACCAGGTTTAGTACATAGAATTGATAAAAATACTTCTGGTATTTTGGTAGTAGCTAAAACCGAACATGCTTTGGTTCACCTTCAGAAACAATTTTTCGACCGTATTACAGCACGTAAATACCGTGCTTTAGTTTGGGGAGATTTTGATGACGATGAAGGTACGATAACAGGTAATATTGGTAGAAGTTTACGCAATAGAAAAGTGATGGATGTGTTCCCTGAAGAGGAAGAATATGGTCGTCATGCAGTTACACACTTTACTGTACTAGAGCGTTTTGGATATGTTACTTTAGTCGAATGTAGACTAGAAACAGGACGTACTCACCAAATTAGAGCTCATTTTAAGCACATTGGTCATCCTTTATTTAACGATGATACTTATGGAGGAGATAGAGTTTTAAGAGGGACTACTTTCTCTAAGTACAAGCAGTTTGTTCAAAATTGTTTTAAAGCGATGCCTCGTCATGCTTTACACGCTAAATCTTTAGGTTTTAAACATCCTAGAGATGAAGAATGGACAGAATTTAACTCTGAACTTCCTGCAGATTTTGTAGATGTTTTAGAACGATGGAGAAATTATACTACTCAGCGTTTAATGAAAGAAGGGGAGTAATTCCTTTATACTTATTATGCTCAGTAAGAATCAACTAAAAAGACTAAGAGGTCTTCAACGCAAAAAGGAACGTGTAAATTCGGGCCTTTTTGTTGTTGAGGGTAAAAAAATTGTTGCTGAAATTCTTCAATCTTCTACAACTTATGTTGAACTTTATGCCACGAGTAATTGGTTCGAAAATAACCCTACCTTCCTTAATAAGGATAATTCCTATGAATTAAGTGATAGGGATTTAGGTCAGGTTTCTAGTCTAAAAACTCCTAACGAGGTTTTGTTGGTTTTAAAGCAAAAATCACTTACTTCATTTGATGTAGTATCTAATGAAGTTTTGGTTTTGGCACTTGATGCAGTAAATGACCCAGGGAATTTAGGAACGATTATTCGTTTAGCAGATTGGTTTGGTGTGCAACATATTCTATGTACTTCTAATACTGTAGATCAATACAACCCAAAAACGGTGCAATCTGCTATGGGTTCTATTAATAGTGTTCAAATGCATTATGGAGATTTGGGTGAAATGCTCAGCAATTTAAAATCGCATACTATTTACGCAAGCGACTTAAATGGGGATTCTATTTACACTACTTCATTTGCTGAAAAGTCCGTTATTTTAATGGGTAGCGAATCGCATGGAATCTCAGAAGAAATATTGAGTATCGTGAACAAAAAAATAACCATTCCTACTTTTTCAGTATCTGGTGTGGACTCTTTGAATGTTGCAACAGCAACAGCAATTGTACTTTCCGAATTTAGGTCTAAGTAAAAGGGTCGTTTTATATCAAAAAATACTCTAATACATTAAAGATTAATTTTTCATGATTACTGGTTAGAATATTCCGAACCAATTCTTTTTTCTATTAAACCATTCTCATAAATATAAAAGTAGAGGCTGTTTTCTCTTGTATTATTAACCTCTCTACCTAGCACATCTATTACTCTTATTAGCGCTCCTTTTTTAGTGTCTTCACTTTCGTTAATTCCCACAGGCATAATCGTTTGTGGTTGTTGCTGGGTAATACAATGTACCATTCCTCCATTTGCCAACATGTTTCTGGAGTCTATTCCTACCACAGTTTTGTCTGGATATAATTCTTGAATAATCGCATTTGAAATTGCATCTTTCGGGTCGTTATAGTTGGGTACAAGTACCACTGTATTGGCGATATAATAATTTACATAACCTCCTTTATAACCTAAGTTTTGCCCCCAGGTAGTAATTACATTATTGTCTGTAAGTGGTAAGTATACATACTCATAACTATCTCCATTGGTCTGGGTAGCATTGTATAAGGTGTAAATATCTTCATTCGAAATATACCAATAGTATAAATCTTCCTCGTTCATAGTAACAATCGTTTCAGAACCTTTAAATTTTGCAAAACCATCTATATGTTGATCTGTTATGTCTTCATTGCCGCCATACATTCCTTCTAGCCAAATAAAATTTGTAAGCCCAAGGTATGTACTCAAATAATTCTCAATTTCTACTTCTGATAAATTCGGATTTCTATCGTCGCCTGTAATAGAGCTCCGGGTAAGTAAAACAGAGCCTTCTCCATCTATTTCTATTGAGCCACCTTCTAGAACCATGGCATTCAAATTTAGTAGTGGAATATTTAATTCTGGTGCAAGTAAGTTTGGGATTTCATTACATAATTCAAAAGGAGTATCGCCTCCCCAACCGTTAAATCCCCAGTCTGTAATATGTAAGTAATTATTTTGGTCGAAAACAAAAATTGGTCCGTTGTCTCGCACCCAAAAATCATCTGTAGGATGTACATGGATAGTTACATTTTCCATCAATACGCCTGCAATTGATAGTACATTTTCTATGTGGTTTCTTTCAGAATTATTATACGCAATTATATGTACTTTCTCTCCAGTAATGAGTGCCTCAGTCATCGCAATCCATGCTGGCTCAAAGTCGCTAGCTCCAAATTGGTAAGTATAATTATGTGGCCATTGCAACCATGTTCCTTCATGTAAAGCTTCTTCCGACGGCATTGTATATTGTGCATTTTGCGCCATTAGTTTTGTTTGGAAGCAAACGGTGAATAGGATAAAAAATAGATAGGTTTTCATATAATGGTTTTTAATCTTTTCGAATGTAGTAATATAAGTCGTTTGATAATAAAATCCCACCCATTTAACTTAATTTCTTGTATTTCAGATTTTTTTATTTGAGATAAAAAAAGGGATTCTTTTTCAAGAATCCCTTTTAATACAAAATATAATGATTTAGTTAAAAACCACTGATTTTTTAATTGTTTGCTTGTTAATTTCAAGCTCTATAAAGTACAAACCTTCTGTAAGTTCATTTTTTTCAATGCTTACAGTCGTTGTATTTGCAGTATAGTTTCTCAATAATTTCCCATCTACAGAATACAATTTCACTGTAGTTATTGGGTTTTGAGCATTAATAGTAATAAAGTTGTTTGCAGGGTTAGGGTAGATGTTTACTTTTTCTACTATATCCTCGCTAAGACCAATATTAACTATAGATCCAACTAAAGCTACATACACTCTTGGTGTAAAAAAGTCAGACATCATATCTGCCATAGCCATACCTTTTTCCTCAGACATATCAGGGTTTCCTAATAAGGCTAAACAACCCATCGTACCTGCAGGAGTTCCATGATATCCGTCTGCCATTGCACCATAAGTAGCGTTATCCCACCAATCCCAAGGAGCACCTTGTTCTAGTTCAAATCCACAAACAGTAGGAGTCTCAGAAGCATTTGGAGTAACAATCCCGAACAAACCATTTAAGTCACTATGACCTGCAATAGCTGCATTGTCTGCACCGTTTCCGTTATTGTACCAAGAATCCGTAAAAGTTGTCGTTAACTCATTAAAAATAACATTGTTTCCAAGGCTATCTGCTTTTTCTTGAATCCACTGTGCTCCATGAGCTGTAATTACAAACTCACCTGTTGTCGGAACAATTACGTTACCTTCTGCATAAGGAGCATCTGGATCTGTAATACATTGCATAGAAGCAATAGGAATTTCACCTGCATCTAACCAAGAAATATCTGGTAAAGCTCCACCAGCATTAAAGGCCATATTTATTTCTGAACTGTATCCAACATGGTTGGGAATACAAAGAGGTACTTCTATAGCAGTAGAATCAGGACCCATTACAGTCATAAATCCATAGTCAGTAGCATCAAAGTTACCTAAAACAGATTGAACTATATATGGCACCGGTTGTCCGTAAAGAGCAATAGTTTCTTCAGAAGAATCAATAAATTTAGGCATTAATAATTCAGAATTGTAATCGTTAAGTGTAGCTAGAGATAGCGAAATATATCCACCAGTACCGTAACCACCTACAGCAAATTCATCACCAATTCCGTAAGGATTCTCTTCTTCAGCAACCGATTTTCTTAAGAATCGAACAGCTGTTTTTACATCTTGTAAGCTTCTGTAAGCCGCTTGAATCAATGTACTTCTTCTAACATCTTCAGAAGTAGAAACTGGATTCCATCCTAAACGATAGTTAAGTGCAATAGCTAAATATCCTTTTTTAGCAAAACGTTCACACATCTCTACAATGGCATTATCTGACTTGTCTCCGGTAGGTTGTCCATTTATAATCCCTGGTAAAAAAGATCCAGTATGAAGTAATATAACTACAGGTTTATTACTAGTTGTATCACCTTCTAGTTGATAAGCATCCATATAGAGGGCTTCCAATGCGGGCGCTTGAGTTATTACCCCTACGTTGTTTCCGTAGTTGATGTTTGGAGTTACTGAAATTTCAGTACCAATATCATCTAAATAACGTGTTTGTGCTTGTGTGGCTACAGATAAGCCCAAAGCAAATACACTTGCAAATAAAATGTAAGTCTTTTTCATATTTGTTTTTTTTAGTTCAATAAATATAATCAATTTAATACTAGGTATTATTTGTAAATTTATAAAATTGTTGTGTATAATTACTTGTTGTTTAAATTAATACGGAATTTAATTTGTTGTGATGAAATATCTAGATAAAATAACTCTTGGTGGAGGATGTTTTTGGTGTTTGGAAGCTATTTTTAATAGATTGAATGGGGTTGTATTAGTCCGTTCTGGCTATTCTGGTGGGCAACTAGAAAACCCTACTTGGGAGCAAGTTTGTAGTGGTGAAACTGCGCATGCTGAGGTATGTGAAATTCAATTTGACTCTTCTATTATTTCTTTGGATTCTCTTTTAGAGGTGTTTTGGGAAGTTCACGACCCTACAACATTAAATAGACAAGGTTATGATGTTGGTACTCAGTATAGGTCGGTAGTATTCTGCGAAAACAACCAGCAGTTACACTGCGCAATACTATCTAAAAACTTAGCAAACACTAACAGTTCACGTCCTATAGTAACTGAAGTATCTCTACGTACCAATTTTTATTTTGCAGGCGAATTCCACCATTCCTATTTTGAAACAAATAAAAATCAAGCTTATTGTCAATTTGTAGTCTCTCCAAAACTAACAAAGTTGATTGCTCAATTCCCTAAGTATTTAAAGTGATAATCTATTTTTAGATTGGAAAATCTACTAACTTTGAAAAAAAAAAGATGGCTACAAAAGCAGGCGAGACTAATAGGTTATTAATGTTCGGAGTCGTTTTAATTTTAGGGATGCTTGTGGTTTATCCGATGTTAAAACGTGATCCCGTTTTAAAAATTTACAAACCTTCGGATGTAAATCCCAAACTAGTAGACGAATCTGTAAGGAATTTTGAATTAGAGCATAGTATATCTGATTTTGAACTGTACAGCCAAGATGGAGATACTATAAATTTAAATTCTGTTGAAGGTAAAATTTATATTGCCGATTTTTTCTTTACTACATGCGGTAATATATGTCCAAAAATGACAACTCAAATGAAAATCTTACATGATTTTTATTTAACCGATGAGGATATTATGTTTGTCTCGCATACTGTATACCCTGAAGAAGATTCAGTTCAAGTACTTAGTGCTTATGCAGACAAATATCAAATTGATTCAAATAAATGGCTTTTACTCACTGGAGCAAAAGAAGTTATTTATGACTTAGCGCGAAAGTCTTATTTCGCAGTTCTTACAGAAGGCGATGGTGGTGAAAGAGATTTTATTCACACTGAAAATTTCATGTTGCTAGATAAGAGACAACGTATAAGAGGGTATTATGATGGTACTTTACCCGAAGATATGATCCGTTTAAAGAAGGATATAGAAATCTTAAGACTCGAGTATATTTAAGAATTCCATATTGCCCACGAAGCTTCTGCTTGGTGAATGAGCATTGCTTCTCCGTTTAATATACGAGCTCCTTGCTTTTTTCCATTTTTTAAGAATAAAGTTTCGCTAGGGTTGTAGATAAGGTCTACTAATAAGTGCTCTTTTGTAAGATGTTGGTAAGGTATCTCCGGACTTTGGTTGCTGTTCGGATACATTCCGACAGGACTTGTGTTTACGATTAGTAAATGGTGTTTAAACACATATTCGTTCAGATCATTATAGGATAATTGATCTTCCTTTGGATTCCTTGAAACTGATAGACAATCAATTCCAAGTTTAGTTAGTGCGTAAATTACTGCTTTAGACGCTCCTCCAGTTCCCAATATTAATGCACGTTCCATGGAGTTTTCTAAAAATGGTTTTATCGAGTTTTGAAAACCTATATGATCTGTATTATGGCCAGTTAATTTTCCATTACTAAATACAATAGTATTAACAGCTCCAATTTCTTCTGCTTCAGAACTTAAAGAATCCAAATATGGAATTATGCTTTTTTTATAAGGTATAGTAACGTTTAAGCCCGAAATAGAAGGGTCTTTAAATAATTCAACAACTTCTTTTACTTCTGATAATTCAAAGTTCTTATAGCTCGTGTTAGATATTCCTTCACGAATAAATTTTTCTTCAAAAAATGATTTTGAAAATGAGTGCTTTAAACTTTTACCGATTAGCCCAAACTGCTTCATTAATTTTGTTTTTCAGCCATTTTTTCTACAACCCAAATACTTACAATACCAGCCAATATACAGATTAATGCACTTAATGTATCACTATCTAGATTGTTAGGTATATAACGTTGATACCCAATTAGGAGCTCTTCGCCATGTCGGTTAAGTTTATTCGGGTCTGTAAGTTCGTTTTTCCAAGGCCAGATAATCGCCAGTGAACCAAAAACAAAACCTGTTAATATAGCGATAGTACTGTTTTTATATCTTTCGAATATCCAGGCTATTACTTGAGAAAAGGTAATCATCCCAAACAAAGAACCAAGCAAGAAAAGGGAAAAATGAATTAATCCTTGTACCTGTGTGTGGTTTTGTAAATAGGAAAAGTCTCCAGATAAACTCATTTTTAATGCTGATGAAAGTGCATTTATGGAGTCGACCATTAATAGTTTATAATTCCCTAAAAGCATAAGGATATACGAACCAGACAAACCGGGAAGTAGCATTCCACTAATCCCTATTATACCGCAAAAAAACACGAATAGGTAATTCCCATTTGGGCTAGGAGTAGGATTGATTAATGCAATTATAAAGGCTATAAGTGCCCCAAGGACAAAAAATAGACTTGTAGAAAGATTCCATTTTTCTACAGTTTTCCCTACATAATATACAGAGGCTAAGATGAGCCCAAAGAAAAACGCCCAAATTTGTGTTGGATGGACTTCTAGCAAATAGGCAAAAACTTTCGCTAAAGTAAATATACTTAATGCTATACCTGTACCTAAGGCTAGTAGAAACTTAAAATTCAGGTGCCTTAGAAGGTTGGAATAATCGTTGTTTAGGAATAATTTGAGTGCTTTTTTGTCAAAAGATTTTAATGAATTTAGTAGCTCTTGATAAATACCTGTAACTAAAGCTATGGTTCCACCAGATACTCCAGGAATAACATTTGCTGCTCCCATGGTAAACCCTTTTAGTGCAATCAAGAAGTAATCTTTTTTAGCTCTCATCTATTATGCTCTATAAAACCAATGTAACCTCCTTCGAGGTTGTATAGGTTTGTAAACTGATGTTTTTTTTCAAGCATGTAAATAATTGCAGAAGATCGTCTTCCCGACTGACAATAGATTACAACTTGCTTATCTCTATCTATTTGTTCTATAGAACTCAACATGTCATCTAGCGGGATGTTGAGTAGTCCAATCGCTCCATCTTCAAATTCGTAAGATTCTCTGATGTCAATCAATTGAAAATCATCTTTGTTTTTCAATTGATTTCTAAGCTGTAAAGCACTAATGTGTTTCATTATTTCTTCGGTAAAAAGTCAAAAAAGGTATCTCCTCTTAATCCTAATCTTAAACACTCTAATGGAATAACTTCGTTAGGGGCTATGTTACCTAGGTTTACATTGGCACCCATCAATTTTATAAACCACACTTGTTGTGATTTTTGTGGAGCTTCCCAGAGTATTTTTTCTTGCGGTATTTTGGTAAGTATTTCTTCAATTAAGTCCGAACGAACTTCTCCTGTACCTGTGCAAATACCTACATTTCCACCTTCTCTTGCTTCAGCAATAACTTTCCAAGAACCTGCAGCCAATTCCTTTTCCATCATCAAAATCCATTTATATGGTGGAATCAATACATCCGCACTTTTTGATCCAATTTCAGAAAGTACAGTAACCTTTTTAGAGAGAATTCTAATGTATTCACATTTTAGATCATGATCTAACTCAATAGAACCATCAGAAACTTCCACTGTATTGAGTTTGTATTTTTCAACAAGTTCAACAAACTCATCAAACATATCTCGTGCTATAAACGCTTCGAATAAAGTACCTCCAAAATAAACTTTGAAGCCTGCGTCTGTATACAGTTTAATTTTCTCTTCTAAATTTTCTGTTAGGTAGGCAGTTCCAAATCCTAATTTTACAATATCTATATGTTTAGACGAAGAAGAAATCATGTTCTTAGCTTCATTTATACTCAATCCTTTGTCCATAACCATGGTTAAACCACCGTCGCGTGGACTAGAGTTTCTTGTAGGAATGTAAGGTAAATTAAAGTTCATAGGGATTATCTTAAATTAATTTAAAATCTTTGTTGTGTTCAAGTTCAGGAAACAGTGTATATAGTTTCTCTAAACTTTCTGAGTCAACCTCTAATGCCTTTTTTAAGGCGCTGCTCGCAGTCGTAAATTCTTTTCCATAAAAAGAATATGCAACTAGGTTAGTAAGTAAGTCAATATGGTCTTTGTTCACTATCAAGCCTTGTTTTAGAAGGTTAATAGCATCTTTAGTTTCGTTTTGAGAATAAACTAGATCTGCATACTCTATCCATATTGTTGGAGCGTCGCATCCTAATTCTATCAATCTTTGATAAGCTAAATCTGCTTCAGCATATAAACCGACTTTTTGAAATATTCCAGTCTGAATATACAAGTACTCTAAATCATCAGGATTAAGATTTAGTGCTTTTTTAATGTTGTAAAGCGCTTCTTCAGTTGATCCAAGTGCATCGTAACAGAGTCCAATTTCCATCCAAGCTTCGGAAAGCTGTGGGTCTTGATGACTTGCTTTTGTAAAGTATCTTATCGCTTGCTTAAACTTTGAAAGGTCTTTGTAGCAAAGGCCAATTTTTAAGTAAGTATATCCAGTTGCTTCTTCGAAAGCAAAAGTTAAGAGGTAAGTGTTTATGGCTTCTTGAATCTCACCTAATTGTGTTAAGCTTCTAGCTTTTTCGTGATACCCAGCAGTAAAGCATTCATCTATAAGTAATGCATAGTCTAGTGCCCAAACAGCATTTTTGTAATCTTTACTCTTATTGTAGAATAGCCCCAGTTGATACCACGCGATTTCGCAGTAAGGTGCTTTTTCAATAAGATTTGTAAAGAATGTTATGGCTTCGGAATATGCATCTAATCTTTCAAAACAATACGCAATGTTAAATATTGCAATATCGTCCTCAGGTTCTGTAATTAGAAATTCTGATAGAAATTTTATTGCATCCTGGAATTTACCTAAGCACTGATATTCGAAGGCTATAAACGGATGTACTTCTATGGGTTCGTCTGATAAGGCTTGTGCTTTGTGGAAATATTTTAAAGCTTTATGATGTTTTTTTCTTTTCGAAAGAATGGAACCCTTTGCTATGTGAAGATCTACATTGCTAGGTTCAAGAGTTTGAGCTATTTCGAGTGCTTTCTCTGCTTCGTTTAGTCGCTCTAGAATGGTAAGTATTTGAGCTTTCTTTATTAAGAAACTTGCCGAGAATGGGTATTGTTCGTAGGCTATATCCATACTTGCCATAGCCTCGCCTAACTGCCCATTATCTATATAATGTTCTACAATATCTTCAAATTCATAGGAATCAAAAAAAGATTGGAATTCTCCTTCCAACATTTTTTCGTAACGCTCTATAAGCGCATTAATTTTATCCTGATCCTTATGTGATTCTTGCTCCATTCGCTTGTTTAAATTATCAATCGCAAATATACGACACATCAAAAATAAAAGTAGTATAAATTAAGTCTAAGTTTACTCTATTTACATGAACTTATTCACAAATAAATACACAATTTGTTAGTTGTTAACTCCTATAGTATTCGTCAATTTATAGGTTTAAAATGACTGTAATTTAAAAGCCATTGTTCGGTAATATTACACGTTCAATTTTTTATATTTGCTCAAAATTATTAGTTATGACTCTTATAAAATCGATCTCTGGTATACGCGGAACAATAGGTGGTTCCACGGGTGAGAATTTAACGCCTTTAGATGTTGTTAAGTTCGCTTCTGCCTATGGTATGTGGTTAAAAAACAGAGCTTCTGGTCCATTAACGGTTGTTGTGGGTAGAGATGCTCGTATGTCTGGTGCTATAGTTCAAGACTTAGTTCAAGCTAGCTTACTTTCTTTGGGAATAAATGTGGTTGAACTAGGCTTAAGTACTACTCCTACAGTAGAAGTTGCTGTTCCTTTGGAAAATGCAAATGGTGGTATTATTCTTACTGCTAGTCACAATCCTAAGCAATGGAATGCTTTGAAATTATTAAATGAAAAAGGTGAGTTTATATCAGCAGCAGATGGTGCTGAAATACTTTCTATTGCAGAAAATGAAGCTTTTGATTTTGCTCAAGTAGATGATTTAGGTTCGGTTGTAAAGAAAGATTATTTACAAATTCATATAGATGCAGTTTTAGGACTTTCTACTGTGGATGTGCCTTTAGTTAAAAAGGCGAATTTAAAAGTTGTTATTGATGCCGTTAACTCTACCGGTGGTATATATATCCCTGCTTTGTTAAAACAAATGGGCGTTGAGGTTGTCGAGTTGTATTGTGAGCCAAATGGTAAGTTTCCCCACAATCCAGAACCCTTACCCGAGCATTTACACGATTTATGTTCCCTAGTAAAAGAGACCAAATCCGATGTAGGATTTGTAGTAGATCCTGATGTAGATAGATTAGCTATTGTTTCTGAAGATGGTACTTTGTTTGGAGAGGAGTATACTTTAGTTGCTGTTGCAGATCATGTATTGAAAACTAAAAAAGGAGATACTGTTTCGAATTTATCTTCTACTAGAGCATTAAAAGATGTGAGCGATAAGCACGGTGTAAATTACCATGCATCTGCTGTAGGTGAAGTAAATGTTGTAGACAAAATGAAGGAAGTTAATTCTCCAATAGGTGGAGAAGGTAACGGTGGTATTATATACCCAGAACTTCATTACGGAAGAGATTCTTTAGTAGGTGTAGCTTTGTTTTTAACACATTTAGTGCAATCTAAATTATCCTGTTCGGATTTACGAAAGCAGTATACTAATTATTTCATGTCGAAACAAAAAATACAATTAACGCCTGAGATTAATGTAGATGCAATTTTAGCAACAATGGCTAAAAAGTATTCTTCTGAAGATGTTAACACTGTAGATGGGGTGAAAATCAACTTTAATGAGGAATGGGTTCACCTTCGTAAATCGAATACAGAACCAATAATTAGAGTTTATACTGAGAGTACAAGTGCCGTAAAAGCAAATCAATTAGCGCAGCGGTTTATCAATGAAATCAGTTTGCTGTAAATTTACTCCCTTAGAGAATTCTAAATAAGTACTATTAATAAATCGATTATGAAAGTTTTTCTAGATAATGCTGCTACCACGCCAATAGACCCACAGGTATTTGAGGCTATGTTACCCGTATTAAAAGACGGTTTTGGAAATCCCTCTTCTACACATTTCTTTGGTCGTAAGATTAAAGCTTTAATAGAACGCGCTAGAAAAAATATAGCCAAGCATTTAAACTGTACTCCTGGAGAAATAATTTTCACTTCTGGCGGTACAGAAGCAGATAATATGGCGATTCAATGCGCTGTAAAAGATTTAGGCGTAAAGCATATAATTACTTCTACTATAGAACACCATGCAGTAGGGCATACCGTAGAGAAATTTAAGTCTGAAGGCTGTGTAAGTGTTTCTTATGTTCATTTAGATGAAAATGGTCATGTAGATT
>Ga0308003_1000521_pt1 | contig 17588 bp, 31 predicted proteins | sample Neamet36_FD_203159 | JGI IMG/M metagenome (GOLD analysis project Ga0308003, IMG submission 203159) | Marine microbial communities from water near the shore, Antarctic Ocean - #36 | ecosystem: Environmental > Aquatic > Marine > Unclassified | place: Southern Ocean | collected 2014-06-06
GCCTACATTGACTCTACATACTGCTATTGGTAATATTTGTCCTGGTTGTACATCTTCAAAGAAAACAAAGTCTCCATCTACTGTTGTTACATATACATCGCTAGCTAGTGCTGGTGCATCAGTTGTACCTCCGCAATATACTTGAAAAGCTTTAGCATTACCTACATTAGAGTTTTCTGCTATAAAAGTTATATCTGATGCTCCTATAGTTAATGTTACGCTACCAGTTCCATCACCTGCTCCAAAAGCAGCGTTTAATTCTGCTGGTGCAAATATTATAGTTCTACCAACTAAATCAATTTCAGAAAATCCAGTATCAGTAACGTTTACAGCTACAGTTGCTACAGTTCCACCTGCTATTGTTATATTAAAAGTAGCGTCACCAAAATAAGTTCCTAAAGAAGGAACAACAGCTGTTGGGCCACCATTATTATAACCTAAAGTATCATTATCACCTGCGTTAGATTGTAGATCAGCTCCTGCTAATAATTTCCAACCCCATGCAGTAGTTAAGTTTACACCTTCTCCTCTGTATATTCTATAAGCATTAAAAACAACTGGATCTGTTACCGGAAATATATCCGTAGATAAACTTAAAGTTGTTGCTGAATCAACCGCTGTTACGTAAGCTATTCTTAGGTTTGCTGTAGTTGTATTGTAAACAACATCACCTACTTGTACACCTTGATTTGTTACTACTCCTGTTGAAGCATTTCTTTCTGGTAAAAAACCACCTTGTAAACCTATGTTTGCATCTGTTAGTTTACTAGCAGTTAATGCTGTATTTACTCCGTCATACTTAGATTGTGGTCCTGGTATGTTTATAGTGTCACTAGGTATCACTTGTATACCTGATGTGAAATCACTTGCTGTTATCATCATGTTATTAGGCTTTTTGAGTTATTGGTCCTGGACTGTAAGGCACAGGCGCTAATTTTAGTTTCATACCTTTAAGACCGCTACTAGATCCTTGACCGTGTAATCTACCGTGTTGGTCTAATGGTCCGTCCCAAACATGAGACTCACCAACTATACCTACAGAATTGTTTTTAGAAGCGGTTGTGTGTGCTTTATCTTCAATCATAATTGTTTTTTTTTATTTTGTTTAACTGGACAATGGTCCATTATATAATGAGCTTAATCCAGTAGAAGCTAATTCGTTTGGTGCTATGGAAGCATCCATTGATTCTGGTGATCCATATGTATTCATAGCCATGCTTTGCGCTGGTCCTGAAAAGTTTTGTGATGATGCTATAGAACCTGATTGGTTTAATGAGTTAGCAGTATTAGTTGCTCTAAAGCTTTGTTCTTGCATAACTTGTCCTCTACTTTTCATAGCTGAATTAAACCCTGTAACACTTGGGCCATCGTTCATACCATTGTCATGTAAGACTCTAGTTATGTTGTCATTGTTATTAGTATATCTAGAATTTGGTCCCATTGCTCCATCTCCGTATATTGCAGCTGGATCTGAGTTTGTAGAATAGTTTGCGCCTGATCCTCCTTCAGTTGTTCTATTTATATCTGGATTTGCAGCCATATATGATGGATCTTGTTGAAACATGCTATTTGCTACACCTGCTACTCCATTGCTAAAGTTTGTGGTTCCGCTTAAGCTTTGCGCTAGAGCGTTTTGAGCTTGAGAACTATTCGCGCTAGGACCACTCATTGACATGCTTGTTCCAGCACCAACTGCTGCTGCTATTCCTCCGAAGTTTAATGGTGATTTTTTCATAGTTTATTTATTTGCGTGATAACCAGCTAATTGATCATTACAATTTTGTTCACTAGTGCAACGTCTCCATATTCCACCTTTTTTGTTATTCATAACAACCCATTGCCCACTTACTTGTTTTACACAGCCAGAGCCTCCGTCAGATTTACTGCATCCTTTACCTGCCATTGCAAAAGGCGATCCAAATTGATTATAGCTCATAGTTTATTTTTTATTCACAATTACCTGTTACTGGGTTTAATACTCTTCCACCAGTACATTTTTTTCCTTGACTGCCAGCGGCTATTACACTGCTTGACTGAGTTGATGGTAACGTGCCAACTACAGGTCTTCCACCTGCCCCCGCCACCGGTGGTACAACAGGATTTAATCTAGCGTTCATGAAATTATTAGCTGTTTCATTTACTTTTTCTTTTCTAGACATTTTTGTTTTGCCATCTTCTCCAACATATTTGTTTTTATTCTTTTTATCAAATATATTTATATCTCGCAGGAATCTTCCAACACCTGTTGTAGATTCACCTTTTTTATTTTTTTGATTCTTTATATTATCAGCTCTTCTTTCAGATCCAACTGCAAAACTAGCAGCACGTCTATTTAATCTAGCAACTTTAGCAGAATCAACACCATGTGTTTTTGTAGCTTGATCAATTCTAGCCTCAAAGCTTTCTTTGTTTCTACTTGAAAATATTTTTTGATCTGTAGGTTTTCCGCTAGGAGGAGTTTTTGTAACATAATCCGCAGGATCTATATCTGGACTAGACACAGGTCCACTGTTACTGCCTGTTACAGAAGAAACAACTGGAGGAGTTACCCCTTTGACGTTTGCACTAAAAGTAGACACACCAAAGTTTAAGTTGTTTAAGTAATTTGGTGGTGGTGTAGTTGTATTTGCCATTTATCTTTCTTTATCTCTATTTACGTTATAGATAGCTTGTGTCAGTACTTTGTCTGTATAACTACTACCTTTAATTAATTTGTTCCTTCGTTCACTAGAAGGTATATCTTCTTCACCTAACATGATTCGATACATTCTACTTATAAGTTGCTTGCACTTAAATGAAACTTTATAGATATTGTACTTTTGAGTGGTTCTATTTCTATTTCGCCACACGACTATCCAGTCGTTTTTAAGTAATCTGTTCCAGCGCCTATTATCCCAACTATAAGAATATGTACCTATTTCAAAATCATGTTTAGTAAAAAGATCCATGCTATCAAAGTAAATTAATAATTCAAGGTCCGCGTCATTAAGATCGTTGTTTTTACAAGCCCATTTGCGTATTATACGATAATGTTTAAGCAAGCCGATTTCTTTAAGATCTCTTGCACTTAGCTTTTTCATAAAACAACGACAACGTTTTCCGTTTTTATTATTTGATATATTTTTTGATCTATTTCTATTTTAAAACCTTGAGTAACATCGTAGTAAATTATATCATCTTTGTTTATTCCTATAACTTCGGAACCAATTGATATAACCTTAGCTTCTATGTACCTTATGTCTTCTCTTTGATTTTCTGCAAGCATAAGACCACCTTTCGTAGTGGTCGTGCCTGCTTTTGTTTTTTCTATAATTAAATTCCTACCTACTGCCCTCATTTGCTCTTAAATTGTTGATTACACAATCAGTCGATAATATCGTTGTTGCTACCGATGCTGCATTTATTAATGCACTCTTGGTAACTAGCAAAGGATCAATAATTCCAGATTCAACCATATTTACCATATTTCCTGTAACTACATCTAATCCCTCTCCTAACTGCTCTGGAGATTTGTACTTTTCTATACCTGCATTAGATAATATAGTCTTAAACGGCGCCTTAATTGCTTCTAATAGCGCTTGTTCGCTAGAATCAGCAGGTTTAATATGTGTCGCAGCGTTTAATAGCGCGATACCGCCACCTGGTACTATACCTTCTTTTATTGCTGCTTTAGTAGCGCAAATAGCATCTTCAACTCGGTCTTTCTTTTCTTGTAATTCTACTTCAGAATTAGCACCTACCTTAACAATGGCCATTTTAGCCGAAAGTCTTGCTAAACGCTTTTCGTAAGCAACCTTAAATCCAGGTAACTTAGCGTTTTTTAGCTTTTCTTCTAAACTAACTATAAGTTCTTGTGCTTCCTTAGGTATATCTCCAATTTGTATTATAGTTTCTTCGTTAGTACTAGTAGCTTTAACACATTCACCTAAATGTTCAGGCTTTATAAGATCCATATCGTCTCCTAAATCCTCATTTATTACGGTAGCACCAGTTAACAGCGCTAAATCGTGTAAAACTTCTTTTCTTGTTACTCCAAAGACAGGACTATCAATTATATTTACTTTAATATTGCCTTTTAACTTATTCATGGCTAAAGCTGAGTAGACCTGTTGGTCACAATTAGCAATTATTAGCAAAGGTTTGTTCTTTTTAATTACATATTCCAAAATAGTTGTCATTTTGCGAATATTTGGTATTTCTGACTCTACAATAAGAACTAAAGGGTTGTTTAATTCTGCTTTAGTTTTATCTGAGTCTGTAGCAAAGTGGATTTGTCTTAATCCTTGGGAATAATGTATTCCATCTACTACTTCTACCGTTGTTTCAGGTTCTGTCGACTCTTCCATCGATACAATACCTGTATTTCCTACTGCTTTAAACGCATCACCTATTAGTTTACCTAGGTTCTTGTCATTATTAGAAGATATAGTTGCTACATTGTTAATCATGTCTCCTTCTACAGGAGTACTATGCTTTTCTAAGAACTTTACAACCTTAGTCACAGCGGAATCTATACCACTTTTAACTATACGTTGGTTTACGTCTTGCAGATTATTTGATGCTTCATGTAATATTGCATGAGCTAGTACTGTAGCGGTCGTTGTTCCGTCTCCTGCTTCTCGTACTGTTTTTCTGGCTGCTTCTTTTAAAAGAGTTGCACCCATGTTTTCTACTGAATCTAGTAGAATGATCGTATTAGCTACTGTAACACCATCTTTTGTGATAATTGGCTTACCGCCACCATCTTCAAGGATAACACATTTGCCGCTAGCTCCTAATGTAGAGCTAACAGCTTTTGTGAGTTTATCTATCCCTTTAAATATCTTTGCTTTGGCATCGCTACCGAAGTTCAGATGTTTGACTATTGAGTCTGACATAATTAGATTAGATTAAATTTGATTTATTTAAAGGTTTTAACGACTTTAGGTCCTTTTAAGAATTCTATTTTCTTAGCATAGTGATCTACTGACGAATCAATAGCTTCTTCTGCTTGTTTAATATTTTCTCTTCGGGTTACGTCGATCCAAGTATCTTCCTTTTCAGGTTGTTGGTACTCGGTTTGAAAGAATCCATTTGGTAACTGTACTATTCTCCAGTGTTTTTTCTCTGAGAGATGTTTCCAGAAACTAATAGTTTCTTCGGTTGGTTGTGGTTGACTATTCCACGAACTAGTCTGGTAATAAAAGGTCATTGGTTTAAAATTTATTGGTTAATAAAATAAGGTATTAAGTAATTGAAGCAAATACTATAGCTCCTGATACAGCTCCTACACCACCGGCGTTTACAGCGTTGAAACCTACGATTTCTTGAGAAGATTTAGCATTTAAAGAACTTACAGGTCCTACAGATGCGTTAGTTGGAGGAGTTAAAGCTCCACCAGTTGGTCCAACGTTTCCTGCTGGAATAGGTGAATTTGGTTGTGATGCTGGTAAGAATGTTTGATTCCACGCTGTTCCTTGTGAAGGATATACTGGTAAATTCCAAGGCATTTTTCCTGCTGCGATAATTGCATCCCATAATCCTTTTTGAAGATTATTTCTTTGCGCTAAAGTTTGAGGTACAAAACTACCTGCTGTTGTTGCGAATACTGACGCTGTTGTAACTAAATTTGCTATAGCTCCACCATCGTAAGTTATTGCTGCCGTACACGTTGGATTAGCGCCTGCTGCTGTTGTTACTGCGATTTTTACTACTCCGTCAACTTTTAAAGGAGTTACTGTAGCTGCTGCTCCAGTTCCTAATGTTACGTTTAAATATTTGTCTGCCATTTTATGTTTTTTAAATGGGTTAAAGGTTCACTTTTTTTTTACGTATATATCTAAGGCGAACCAAAAAAATAGATACACACGTTATATTTTTAGAATGAAGTACCTGTGTTTAATACTTCATATTTAATACTAAATCCTAAAGAACCAGTACCGTTTGCTGCTGTTGGTGCCGCTGCTGAGGTTAACTCAACTACACTGTTAGGTTGTAATAAACCCTCGACTACAGCTACTTTTTCTACTTTACTAGTACCAGCCGCTGTATTGATTGTAGCTTGAGAAAGAGCTCCTATGGTAACTCCATTGATTTTTACTAATAAATTGTTTGTGAACGAGAAAGCTTGACCACCGGCCGGGTTATTCACGTAAGCTACTATAGATAGTATGTTAACTATATTATTAGTACCCTGGGCAGCTATTAGTGGAATTGCCGTAGCATTTATAGCGTTTACCAATGCTGGTGTTATAACAGGTGACGATGTGATAAGTCCAGCTGAACCAATACTCTGTACGTCTGCTACACTAAAGTTATATGTATATATCTCTCCAGTTATACTGTTAGTTCTTGATCCTAATAAGTGATCAGACGTTAATGGTGAAGCTACGGGATAGCTATATATTTGAGCCATAGTGATTTTACTTGTTTGTTATAGGTATATATTCACAGGTTATACCAAGGATTTACATTTATAGTGACAGAAGCCCTTTACTATTCTAGAGATAAGTACCTACTGTCAGTGTGAAAATAAAAAGTGTCATAAATATAGGGGTATAGCGTTGCCCCCCCTCTCTACTTTTTTTTTTACTTTTCCGAAACGCTTTCAAATTGGCCAGCCTCCCCTTTCGTTCTAGAATTTGATCGATATATTATTGCTTTTTACATGACATGTCTACGATATTATCAGTATTCGCAGGAACTATTCACGTATTCGTTAGATCTACACAGCTACTCGTCTCACTCGCCACATTAGACTGTCATCACTACTAAGTTCTGTCTACACACTACACATTTCAATACCGTGTGACATCTTGTCATGACATATGTGACTGATTGTCATGACACTAAGTAAAACCTAAACTAGTTTAGTTGTATGACACAATGACATATTGTGGTATGACAGTATGACATCATCATTACTATAATAATACTACACTCACATACATACTTAATACGATGATCAACGGATAATATAAACGTAACCAATAAAGCTATATAATATCAAACTAACTACAAACAAATATCAAATCAAAAAAACAATTAATATTCTAACTAATAATCATTACAATATTAAATCACTCAATAATAAAATAATTATATTATCACAATATAAATCAAACAATATAATTAAACTATTAAATTCTAATAACATACTATACAAAATAACTAACTAAATACTTACTTAATACGATGTTATACAGATAATATAAATGTAAGTAACAAACAATAAATAATAACAATTAAATAATAACTATGTCACAATTAATTTCAAAAAGATTTGTAATCAGAAAATCTTTAATCGGTAAAAACCAAATCATTTCATTCACAAACAAAAAAGGTATTCAAATCATTTACAATCACGATATTGCTTACAATATAATGAAATCAAAACTAGAAACTATGAACTGTTTCAATAAATACAAATCGTATACTGCAAGTGGAAATATTCCATTAGTATTAAGAAATGTACAATTAGTATAATAACTAATTAATTCGGTGAGTCACTCCACGATATATGGACTGAGTGAAAATGAAGTAATGGTTTACGTAAGTTCGATTCTTACACTTCAACTAACAATATAAATTAATACAATGAAAAGAAAATTTCAACATTACACAATTCAAACTATATTAATTGGTTTAAGTACGTTAACAGTAATAGGTTTACTAAACATAATCTATCACATATCTTTTAACAATCCAACTATCACTTTCGGTGGTTGGTAATTACAAAGTAAATACGATACTAAACAGATAATATAAATAACTAATAACAATACTATGAACAGATACTATCAAGAATTACAACTCATCGACGAGTTCCACTCTGTCTTCATTCCAACTAAGGAATCAGAAGCAAGAAAATTAGAATTACTAACAATTATTAATAACAATAAAATACTAGACAATGCAACTATTTAAAATTACAAAGCAAGGATCATTACATTTCAAATTAACTGATGGAAGAATCGGTGTGTGTTACGAAAGTGGTATGGTAAGAGTGAGTGTTAAAAACTCTACTAAAAGATTCTATCAAATCAACAAACAACTTAAAGTAATAACTAAGTCATCATACTTCTACAAAAGAGAGTTAATATCTACTTGTGTAGACAGAGTACAACACTTAATGAACTTTGACAACAGTAACTGTCAACCAGAACCTTCTGAATATAATACTATATTATGGAAAGCAAGAAACAGAATCAGTGAATTAATAACAATAAATAACAATAAATAAAATGAGTAAAACTAAATTTAACGGATTTGAAAAATATTTCATCCAAACAGCGCTTAAACAAGCTATTGAACAAGCAGAAGAAGATGTATTAGCAATTGAAGCTGACGGTAAAAGATCAATCTATGCACCTGGTTACTTCACTTTAGTAGGTAACGAGATGATCAATAAGATAAACGACATGACACTAAAAAAGCATCAAGATTAATTATGAAAAGAACAAAAAACAGTAAAGTTATACTTAAACTAACTAAACAACAACTAGAAATGGCTGAAGTAGAATATTGGAGAAGATATAACTCTTACAAACTAAATACGATGTTATCTAGATAATATAATAAACGACTATGCAATTTACAAAACAAGAACAAAAGTTTATTTATCATGGCTTAAATGCTTTGAGAAATGATTATCAAGAAAAATACGAAGACAGTGAACACGAAGTAAAATACTTCAAAGATAAATACTACGCTGTGTGGAGTTTAATGGAAAAAATACAAGAATATGAGAATAATTAAATCAAAAGACGGAAATACATTTATGTGTCACATGAACGGTCAAAGCTTTCAATCAGGTAATGTAGAATACGTAGAAGAATGGCGTGACGTACAAATGCAAGACAAAGCAGAGTATGATATGTTGTATAACACAGCAGTTCAAGCTTACTATGATGACACGTCATTTAACTATAAAGGAGATTAATATGAATAAAGAATTAAAAACAATATCAAAAACTGTAATAATAGTATGCTTGTGTGTATTAAGTTATAAAATGGGCAAAGGTGATCCACTTATAGTAGATAAACCAGTTTACAGTACCATATACGACAAGTGTATATGTGTTTATTGCGCTAAAATTATAGAATACGACAAAGTATTATACTCTATCGACACTTTAATTACAGACTAAATACGACGATAATCAGATAATATAAACGTAACAAATAATAATAAATATGAAATGTAAATGTACAAATGTAATACCTGAAGGCAGATTAGTCTTAGGTTACCGTAACTGTGTCGAGTGTAGTACAACAGAGCTTTATAGCTATATACCTATAATCGAACACAAAACCGGTAATACTATTCAAATTGTATCTCAGTCACTATCCGCTGCTGTACACAAAGCATGGCGTAGAAAATAAATAATTATGCAAAGATTAAAATTCACATCAAAAACTACCGTTAAAACTAGCGAAGGACTAAAGTATAAAGGTTATGCAGTCGGCGAATTACCACCATCATTCGCTTTTATCTACAATGATAATAAAGAATCTCACGGAATCACTGAATGGTTTAACTATAAAGGATTAACATGGATAGCGGAATAGATAAAGATATAGTAGCAAGAGAAGCATGTCAATTAATAGATGACATAGAGAGATCATTAGAACGTATAACAAACTATAATGATCTTACAGCACAAGAATTTAAGTCCATCAAAGATATGGCAATTATAATGCTCCAAGAATGGAGTTAGCTAGGTAAGTAGGTTAATTAGGAATAAGCGGTACAATTTAAAATACCAATGCTTAATCACATAACTGAATAAGTCAGTCTGAGCACTGCTCTTAAGTGAGAAAGAGGAAGACAACTTTACTAGCACATGTCAGGCGAGTACTTCACAGAAAAACTAACGATGACTAATAACTAGGTATGGATATAATATTCTGAACAAAAGGTGTAATGACACAAAATTTCAGATTCTATTATTACTACTGACGAGTATGAGGTTCGATTCCTCACTAGTTACAAACTAAATACGAATGTATTCAGATAATATATTAAATAACAATAAACAATTACAATATGAGCGATTCAATTAAAAAACACGCAGAAATGCAAGAACAACCTAAGTACATCACTGATGAGCTTATCGAAGAAAGATTAATAATGAAAGGTTTTAGCGAACAAGATTCTCACGATCCTGAACATGTTATGGAAGCAGTGTGCAAGCACTTTGATCTAACATTAACAGACTCATGGGATTCAAACTTAGATTATTATATATCAGAAGAAAGTACAGCTGATGGTTATACTGTCTATGTAGCTACTCATGATTATAATAAAATATCTGTAAGCGAAGATGTATATCAAGAAGATTATGAGTTAAAAAGTTTATTAGTACAAGCTATTGTAGACGCAGATCACAGTGACGCTAAGATATTTGTAAGTGATCTTGACGATAATTATGGTTATGTATCAGACGCTATAAACGAACTATATATAGAATTAGTAGAACTTTACACAGAAACTATAACTGATGAGCTAATTGACGAAGGTTATATACAAGTGCCTGATACTAGCGCTGTAGATCTATTAAACTTATTAGCAAACAACGACTAATAAGTAATATAGGGGGTGATTTGGTTAGGTCGAAAGACTACACGGCGGTTCGATTCCGCCCACCTCCACTAACATTAAATTAATAATATGAGTACAAGAAGTAACACGTTTGTGATAAACAGACAACACGCAGAGCACTATGTGGCTGGATTTGCAGTGAATCCAAACATGGTAAGTGACAAAAGCGCTGTAAATATGTATCTCCATCACGATGGTTATATAGATTTTTTAGGCGTAGAATTAGCTCAATGGGTAAAACATATGCAAGATGATAAAGGTTTCACAAACTTTGCTGATCCTTCAAGAATTTCAGCGCATTTAGTACATGATTTTCATTACAGTAGCCAATATTTATACACTAACGATCAAGAATTAGACACTGCTTACACATATATCATATGGTGTGGCAAAGAAGACGTATGGATTAGTCAATATGACAATCATCAAAACAGATGTCATTTTGTAGGCACTGTTGATAAGCTAATTGAAAAGTTTAAAACTGAAGATTTAGATTATACTGATTGGGCATCTAAATTTAAATATATATGATTTACAAACTTAATACGAAAAATAACAGATAATATAACTGTATGACAAACCAACAAATAGAATATCTATCACAAAAAGTAGCAGAGCTTGTAATATCAGCTCTTGAGGAAAAACAAAAGCAATGGGATACAGATCTTATAAAAGATCTTAAAGAAGTTACTGATAACCCTGAAGAAAAGCTATTATCAGACCTAGCGCAAGCTATGACTGCTCTAGACTATAATCTTAAACTAGAAAACTATCCAAGATGTGCAGAATTACAAGCTACAATTCTTGACTTAGAAACACAATTAAAAAACCTTAAATAACAAATATGATAAAACCAATGCTAGCATATAAAGTTGACGCAAAGCCGATCGACTGGACTAACAAAGTCTATATGCAACCAAAACTAGACGGCGTACGTTGTCTAATTCAACTAAATGACAAAGGCGAAGTACACGCATACTCTCGTACAGGTAAACCGTGGCTTAACATAGCTCACATACTACAAGATCTAGAATATTTCTTCGAAATACATCCTGATGTTGTGCTTGACGGCGAGCTGTACAATCATGATCTAAGAGACGATTTCGAAAAGATCATATCATTAGTCAGAAAACAAAAACCAACTGATCAGCAGCGCTTAGAAGCTCAAGAATTAGTACAGTTTCATTGCTATGACTACGTAGAAACAGTACTTAACGAATCATACAGCTACAGAATGGATCAGCTATGTACAAGCGATATGTATACAGACTCTGTACGCTATGTGCCTACAAAACAAGTTCTATGTGACAAAGGAGCTAAAGTTATTCACGGCGCTAATCTACATAAAGGCTACGAAGGCTCTATATTACGTCTAGACACTCCGTATCAATGCAAACGCTCTTACAGTTTACAAAAGTTCAAAGACTTTCACGATACAGAAGCTACAATTGTAGGCTATGAAGCAGGCAAAGGCAAGCGTGAAGGTACTCTCGGTAAGTTCTTAATGCAAGATGATGAAGGTATTAAGTTCGGTTGTCCCCCAGGTAAGGGTTACAATTACACAGACTTAGCAAATATGATAAACAATATTCATGACTACATGGGCAAACGTGCTACGTTCACATACTTCGAACGCACTAAAGCCGGTAGTTACAGACATCCACTCTTCAAAACACTACGTAACTATGAGTAGACTAATATGGAAGCTGTACAACAGCAATATGATAAGTATAGAAATAGCTAATGAACTACTAGATGAACACTACAAATGAATATATTTTATTTAAATAGAGATCCTGTAAAAGCTGCACAGATACAATACAACAAGCATGTGGTCAAAATGATCTTAGAATCAGCCCAGATGCTTTGTACCGCGCATCATCATTACACAGAACTACTAGCTCAAGACAATAGTTATATACCTTACAAGAAAGCTCATTACAATCACCCATCAACTATATGGTGTAGACAAAATATGAAGCAATATTTATGGTTGTATGATCATATGATAGCGCTAGGCGAAGAATATACAAAACGATATAATAAAACACATTTAACAATTACAAAATGCGCAGAAATACTAGAACATCCACCAGCAGGTATACCTATGGCTACTTTCGAAGAACCACCACAGTGTATGCCAGACCAATACAAAGTGGAAGGCTGTAGCGTCACAGCTTATTGGAATTACTACGAACAAGAAAAGCACACAGTTGCATCAAAAACCGAACATCTAATACTAAGACCATGACAAGAAGAAGAATATATAAACACCTAATTGAAACCGATTTCCGCGGCACCAGAACTAAAATTAAGAATTTTATTAAACCAAGGGTGACAAAAGCTAATAGAGATAAAATAGTAACAAGCTAATGTCACACAGGAACCTTGAATACCTAAACAAGAGACGTATAATATATAGACAATCCCCACTTACAGACGTACCAACAGAAACGTTTGATTGGGGAAACTATTATGCAACAGGAACATACCAATGCTATGAACTATTTCGTAGTAAAGCTAAAATAACTACATATAAGAGTCTTAAATGGCACTTAATAGTCTTATGGTATCTTAACCCTAAGTTAGATCCAGATAGCTTTGATGAGTTAGCTAAGATAATATGTGACAAATTTAATGGATTTGTAACGTTTAATGTAACTCCACAGTTAAGAAAAAATATAGTTTATGATGTAAGCATGTATGATTTAGAAATACCACCTAAAAATAGATCTAGAAAGATAATATTTGATGAGTTTTGTGGACTAGGATTAGTTGATAAGATGAAAATAGTAGGTAAAATGGTTGGTAGACATAAAATAATAACTCCTGATGATGTCTATGAGCGTATGTTAGAAATACATGACTTTGGAGAAAACATTACATGGAAAAAAATAGCACATTTATTAAAGTGTTCCGTAAGAACTGTATTAAGAAATATTGACAATGAACTTAAAAAAGAAAAAGAACTTTTAAACCAAAACAATGAAGAAATATAATATAAAGAATTACATTAGGTATAAAGAAGATGTTAAAGCATGTATGCCTGATCCTGAATTTGATTATTTTGAATTAACAAGAAAAGATTTAATAATTAAATTTTTACCTCTTGTAGAAAACATTGCAAGAAAATTTGCTACATCACAACAAGCTTCAGGAGTATTAGCTATAACAGATCTAATTCAAATAGGCAGCGAAGGCTTAATTAAAGCAGTAGATAGACTAGACTGGAATTTACTAGAAGAATCAGAAGATAAAGAAAAAACATTAAAAAGTTTTTTTAGTAAAAGAATAAGAGGAGGCATTAGAAGAAGAATAGATATTCTAAGAGGAGATATGAGAATACCTGAACATAAGCTAACAGAAATACGTAAGAACAATGGAAAGGATCAGAAAATGGTCTCTATGTTCTTTAATAGTATATTTCTATCTATAGATGCTCAGGTAACAAATGATGACGACGAAAATATGATGTTTCAAATACCTGATAAATCAGAGCCTTATAATATACAATTAATGAATGTATATTTAACTGGTTTACTTAAGAAACATTTAAACACAAAAGAATTTGAAGTATTAAGATTAAGCTACGGATTAGACTGCGAAAAGCATTCAGCTAAAGAAATAGCTAAAGAATTAGATATAACAGGCGTAAGCAATTATGTAAGAGTATCAGAGCTTAAAAAACAAGCTGTTCAAAAGCTAATAGACAACGTAGATCACTCGCAAGTGCTTGACTATCTGTAAATTAATCTTAAAACATGTAATTATATTAATAAGCAATTTAAATAACAACGAATGAACATAAACGAAAAATTAGCGACAATCCAAACAAAGTTTAAATCGAAAAAGAGTAGATTTAACAGCTTCGGCAAGTACAACTTCAGATCAGCCGAAGACATCCTAGAAGCAACAAAACCCTTTCTATTAGAGTTAGGAGTATCAGTAGTAATCGATGAACAAATCATTGAACTACCTGTAAGCGGGCAAGTATTAATTTCATCAACAGCAACAATCAAAGATTTTGCAGGTGAAACAGAGAAAGCAACTTCAATAGTTGGTGTAGACTTGAATCAAAAAGGTATGAACGTACCTCAACAATTTGGCTCAGCATCATCTTACGCAAAGAAGTACGCATTAGGTAATTTATTTCTGATAGACGACACAGCAGACAGTGACGCTACAAATGATCATGGCAAAAAGAAATTTGTGCCAGCAAAATCAAAACCAACTTTAACCTCGACCAAAGATCCAGCTTTTAATAAAGCTCAGGACTATATCAAAGCAGGTGGCAAAGTTGCGGCTATTAAAGCCAAGTATGCTCTATCTAAAGAAGTAGAGCAAGAATTAACAACACTGTAGAATGAACAAACAAGAGGTATTAAAAGAGTTGACTATAGATGAGAATTATTACGGAGACTTCGGTAAGAAGTATTTAAGTAACTCAGATATTAGCACTCTATTAACCAACCCCTTAGCTTTAGGCCAAAAGCAGGCTAACAGACCTGCGTTTTTGGTCGGCGGATACTTTCACACAGCAATACTTGAGCCACAAAAGCTTAAGAATTTTAAGATAGTAGAAGCTACAACTAGAAACACTAAAGCTTATAAGGAGATTTCAGACGGCGAAATGTGTTTATTAAAGCATGAAGTAGATCAAATTGAGTTAATGACAGAAAAGATGCTAAGCAACGAAGTATGTAGAGACTTAATAAGATCAGGCAATGTGGAATATGAACAACCTGAAATTACAGAGCTTGAAGGTCAAATGTGGAAAGGCAAAGCTGATATTGTAAACCATGATGAAAAGCTGATTATCGATTTAAAGACAACAGCAGACATCACAAAGTTTAAGTATTCAGCATCTAAGTACAACTATGACAGTCAAGCTTATATTTACAGTAAACTATTTGGTTATGAAATGCTATTCATAGTAATAGATAAGAACACACATCAAATAGGTATCTTTGACTGCTCACCTGAGTTTTATGCTCGAGGTAAAGACAAAGTAGAAAGAGCGGTACAGGCTTATGAATTATTTTATAAGTCTGAGGATTTTGATCCTAAACAATATTTTTTAACTAAAACACTTTAAAATGGCAAGTATAATCAAAGGAAGTATTAATTTAAATGAAATACCTAAAGACAAGATCATCATAGGTAAAAAAGGTAAGTATTTACCTATAACAATAACATTAAATGACGAGGTTGATCAGTTCGGAAATCAAGGTCCTGTTATAGTGGATCAGACTAAAGAAGAAAGAGAAGCTAAGACTGCCAAAACTTACTTAGGTAATATAAAGGTAGTATGGACTAATGGAGACAATGTGTCCGCGGCACCAAGAGATGGTCAACCGCAACAACAAGCGCCCGCAAAACAAGAAGTAGCAGATGACTTACCGTTTTAGCCTAATATTTATACTAATGATAAACATGACAATAGGACAAGAAGTTGACTGGATAGAAGATGAATCTAAAAGAGCTGAAGAGGTTCTTGCTTTAGATGATAAAAGTTATTTAATATATTATAGTCTTGACGGGTGTTGGGCTTGTGATAAAACGTCTAAAATTTTAGACATGTACTCAGCATATATTAATAGTAATTTTTATTCTATAAACGTTAACTGTACTAAGGATGAAAACTGTGAAGACATAAGCACTTTTCCAAGATTAGAGATAATAAGTACAGACGGAGTCAATAAAATTGTACTAGAAGGAGCTTATAATGACTTATTTTTGTTTAGTAGCTTAACACAGATTACAAACTAAATACGAATTAAATTAGATAATATAACAAACGAATATAAATGCAGACAATAGAGATCAATGGATTTTTGATTGATGAATTCAATCAACATAAGCTAGACGAAGGCAAAAAACAAGGGACGTGTCCTTTGTGCTCTTCTGATAGACAACCCAAAAACGTGAAAGCAAAATGTGCTTCTTACGACTGGGAACGTGGTCTCGGTACTTGTCACAATTGTGATCAATCATTTCAATTACATACTTACCAACGTAAGGGTGCTTCTGAAAAGACTTATATAAGGCCTGAAGGAATTCAGAGCAAAGAACCTAGTTCTAAGATAATTGAGTGGTTTAAAACAAGAGGAATATCTCAGAAAACCTTAATCGATTTAAACGTCGGTGAAGGTTCTGAGTATATGCCGCAAACAGGGAAACACGAGAACACAATACAGTTTAACTATTTAATGGGCGATCAACTTATCAATGTTAAGTATCGCGATGGTAGAAAAAACTTTAAATTATTTAAGGGTGCTGAAAAAGTATTCTATAATATAAACAGTACAGTAGGTTATGACAGTTGCGTTATAACTGAAGGTGAAATGGATGTGTTAGCGCTACACGAAGCTGGTATTAAAAACGCAGTATCAGTTCCTAACGGTGCAACACTAAATTCTAATAACTTAGATTATCTTGACAACTGTATAGATTACTTCGAAGATAAAGAGAAGATAATACTAGCAGTAGATTCAGATGACGCGGGTATAGCTTTGCAGCAAGAGCTAGTCAGAAGACTAGGCGCTGAAGTTTGTTTCCTAGCTTCATTTGAAGATTGTAAAGATGCTAATGAATACTTACAAAAATATGGCAAAGAAAAATTATCAAAACGTATTACAACCGCAAGAGCAGTACCACTCGAAAATGTTACAACATTTAAAGATATTGAAGACGAGGTTACAGATTTTGTGCGTAATGGTTTTAAGAGGGGATTTCAGGTTGGCTTATCAAACTTCGATGAGATTTTTTCTACATATACCGGGCAGTTTATTACTGTTACTGGGATACCTAGTAGTGGCAAGTCTGATTTTGTTGACCAAATGGTTGTAGGTTACAATCGTAACTATGGCTGGAAAACAGCGTTTGCATCGCCTGAAAATGCTCCAACTTATTTACATGCTCATAAGCTAATGCGTAAAACCTGGGAAGGTATGCCAAGAGCTGAAGATATACACGGTGATAAGTGGAACAGAATAGCAGATCATTG
>Ga0308003_1000530_pt1 | contig 17252 bp, 17 predicted proteins | sample Neamet36_FD_203159 | JGI IMG/M metagenome (GOLD analysis project Ga0308003, IMG submission 203159) | Marine microbial communities from water near the shore, Antarctic Ocean - #36 | ecosystem: Environmental > Aquatic > Marine > Unclassified | place: Southern Ocean | collected 2014-06-06
CTAGATCTCTGGGTCTAAACGACATTGCCATAGTAAAATTGAGTTTAGATAAAGCCGTAGCTTTTGAAACTTTTGAAGATTGCCAGCCCTTAGGGAATCTTATTTTAGTAGATCGTTTCAATAATGCAACAGTTGCTGCAGGAATGATTAAGCATGCCCTAAGGCGCTCTACCAATGTACACAAACAACGCCTAACTGTAACTAAAAAAGATCGCTACAAACTCAATGGTCACGCCGGTAAAGTATTATGGTTTACAGGACTGAGTGGATCAGGAAAATCCACCATCGCCAACATCGTCGAACAAAAACTACATCAAAAAGGTATCCGCACCTATCTACTTGATGGTGATAACGTTCGCCACGGACTTAATAACGATTTAGGTTTTACTGAGGCCGATCGAGTAGAGAATATTCGTCGGGTTGCTGAGGTCGCTCAGTTAATGGTAGATGCAGGATTGGTAGTTTTAACTGCCTTTATTTCACCGTATAGAGCAGAACGTAGTGCTGCTAAAGATCGCTTTGAAGAGGGCTAATTTTTAGAAATTTTTGTGAACACACCATTAGATGTGGCCGAGCAACGCGACTCTAAAGGGTTATACAAAAAAGCAAGACGTGGTGAAATACCAAATTTTACCGGCATAGACAGCCCTTACGAAGCACCCATCAATCCTGATTTTGAAGTGGACACTAGTGTATTAACAGCCGAACACATTGCGCAGCAATTAGTGACACAGATCGTCAAAGGATTGGAGCTATAATTATGGACTTAAACCAGAGCCAAGCAATTATGGCTAACCCATCCTTACTAAAAAGTCTCATCAAACTTACTCAAGAAACAGGTGATGAAATTTTAAAAATTTACCATAGTGACAACCTTGATGTACAAATAAAGAACGACGCTTCTCCTGTTACAGCTGCTGATTTAGCTGCACATTATTACATTTTAGATGGCCTTAAAAGGCTAACGCCTAATATTCCAGTGGTCTCAGAAGAAGACCGTAGTTCGCTAACCATTGCTCAAGTTAATACCTATTATTGGCTAATAGACCCACTAGATGGAACCAAAGAATTCATTAATAAAAATGGTGAATTTACTGTCAATTTGGCTTTAATTGAAGATAACAAACCCACCTTTGGTTTAGTCGGTGAGCCAGTTTCCAATACCGTCTATTGGGGTGGAGACCACCATGGAGCGTTTCGACAAAGACAAGATGGCTTACACCCATGCATACCCATAAAATGCGTTCAAACCCAAACCCCTAAGCGAGTATTGGCTAGTAAAAGCCATCTCAATGAGGCCACAAAAAACCTTATTGCTAAGTTGGGCCCTACCACACTGATCCAAGCAGGTAGTTCGCTTAAGTTTATCCGTATTGCGGAAGGTTTGGCAGATTACTACCCTCGCCTAGCACCCACATGTGAGTGGGATACAGCCGCAGCCCAAGCGATATTAGAAGGTGCAGGAGGTAATGTGAAGCAAGTTAATGGTCAAACAATGACATATGGTAAACCAAACATTTTGAATCCATTTTTCATTGCTATGGGCCTAAGCTAACACTAGAGGGCATCGTATTTTTCTTTAAATGTTAATTTTATCCAACATCCATATCAAAATCACTAGCGTAACATTCCCCAAAAGAGATATATTGCCGCCTACTGTTTGGATTAACACATACACGAGATCTGTAATGAAAATAGTGGCCATGCGAAGTCATATTGTGGCAGTTCCTCCTCCGCACGTTGGTGGCATGTATTGGATTTTTGTCAATCTAGAAACAAGCTGTGGCTTGGAGGGTGTTGGCGAAGTCTATGCATCCACTTTTCACCCAGAAGTTATGGTCAAGGCCCTAGAGGATGTTTTTGATCGTTACTTAAAAGGCCATGACCCACATCATATTGAACGGTTTTATCGTGAGTGTTATTCCAGTGGATTCACCCAACGCCCAGATCTCACAATGATGGGCGCATTTAGTGGCCTTGAAATGGCTTGCTGGGACATTATAGGTAAAGACGCTGGCAAGCCAGTATACGAGCTCATTGGTGGAAAAGTGCATGAAAAACTGCGCTCCTACACCTACCTCTACCCTACCAATCCTCAGGGAGAGTATGATTATGAATGCCCAGACTTAGCCGTAGAATGTGCCTTAATGAATATGGAACAAGGTTTTACTGCTTTAAAATTTGATCCTGCTGGCCCTTATAGTGTTTATTCTGGTCATCAAATTTCATTGAAAGCCTTGGATCGAAGTGAAAACTTTTGCCGAAAAATTAGGCAAGCTGTTGGTAATAACTGTGATTTATTATTTGGTACCCATGGCCAGATGACACCCGCCAGCGCCATTCGTTTAGCCCAGCGTCTTGAGCCTTTTGATCCTTTGTGGTTTGAAGAGCCAGTGCCACCGGGCCAGCCAGAAGCAATGGCTAGAGTTGCAGCAAAAACAAGCATCCCTATTGCCACCGGCGAACGTTTAACTACAAAGTATGAATTTCATGATGTATTAAAAAATAATGCAGCCTCTATCTTACAGATGAACTTGGGTCGAGTCGGCGGCATTCTGGAAGCCAAAAAAATTGCGGCATTGGCTGAAGTTTATTTCTGCCAAATTGCCCCTCACTTATATAATGGCCCTATTGGTGCCGCCGCTAGCATTCAATTAGCCACAGCCACACCCAATTTTTTAATTCAAGAAAGTATAGGCAAGTGGGATGGTTTTCATGCACAAGTAGTCAAAGAAAAAATTGATTGGCAAAAAGGCTACATTATCCCCAATTCCAAACCAGGCTTAGGCATTGAGTTAGACATGAATGTAGTGAAGGCTTATTCACCATATACTGGCAAAGCCCTCCACTTGTCTATGGACAGCAAAGTCTATAATGACCACGCTAATATTTAATAAATTGGCCGTTAGCAAAAGGCTTTAATACAATATGTGTCGGAAAAGCCGATTATGGAAGTAGATTACATTATTGTTGGTGCGGGTTCAGCAGGATGTGTGCTGGCCAATAAACTGACCCAGTGCGGCCGCTACACTATTTTGCTACTCGAAGCAGGTGGGCAGTTGTTAAACCCATGGATTAACATCCCAGCTGGGTTTAGCAACACATATTACCATCCTCGTTATAATTATATGTACAGCAGTCAAGCCGAGCCAAATCTACATGGCCGTAAGCTGTATGTACCCAGAGGTAAATGCTTAGGGGGTTCTGGGTCTATTAACGCCATGATATACGTTCGTGGTCAGGCTCAAGACTTTAATGACTGGGCCGCTGCAGGCAATCCTAACTGGAGTTATGATCAAGTCTTACCTTACTTCAATGAATTGGAGCAGCACCCTTTGGGGCAGAGCAAATACCACGGAGCTGATGGCCCAATTGGAATAACTCAAATGCACCAAAATGCCCACCCTATATGCAAACCATATATACAAGCGACAAAAGAACTTGGGTTACCACAAACTTCAGATTTTAACGGCGCACAATTTGAAGGAGCTGGAATATATGAAGCTAATATTCGCAATGGTCGTCGCGATTCAAGCTATAGCGCTTATTTAAAACCAGCTTTAAAGCGCTCAAATCTAACCTTGTGGACTAATGCGAAGGTGCAAAAACTGCATATTAAACAACAACAGGTCGTTGGTTTAGAAGTTCTTCATAAGGGTAAAATACAACACATCAGAGCTAACAAAGAAGTTATTTTATGTGCTGGAGCAGTCGCCAACCCTCAGCTACTGCAACTCTCAGGCATTGGTGACCCAACCTTACTGAAACAATATGATATTGAAGTAAAGAACCCCCTTTGCTCAGTTGGGAAAAACTTACAAGACCACCTTTGTGTGAGCTTTTATTTTCGTAGTAAGGTGCCCACATTAAACGATGAATTTGGCACATGGTCAGGTAAAATTAAAGCAGGCGTAATGTATGCTTTGAAGCGCAGCGGCCCTTTGTCTATGGCAGTAAATCAAGCAGGAGGTTTTTTTCGTGGTAGCAAATCTGAAAGCCGGGCTAATTTGCAAGTTTACTTCAACCCTTTGTCTTATGAAATTCCTGAGAATCCTAATGCCAAATTAGAGCCTCTGCCTTATTCTGGGTATTTAATGGCGATTAACGCTTGTCGCCCGACTAGTCGCGGCAGCATTAACATTGCTAGCAAAGATCCAGCACATGCACCTTTAGTAAAGTTTAATTATTTAACTACACTCAAAGACCAACAAGAAGCCATTCAAGCCTGCAAGCTACTACGCAGAATCAGCCAAACCAAAGCACTTAAAAGTGTGACGGTAAAAGAAGAAAAGCCAGCAGAAAAAATACACACAGACGCTCAAATGTTGGAGTATTTTCGCACTGACGCAGGCTCTATTTACCATTTATGCGGCACTTGTGCCATGGGTGAAGATCCAACAAGCACCGTTGTCAATCAAGAGTTGAAGGTTCATGGAATGAGCGGACTGCGCATTGCCGACGCATCCGTGTTTCCAAACATCACCTCTGGCAACACCAATGCTGCCACAATGATGGTAGCAGCAAAAGCTGCAGACCTAATACTTGGCTAGGCTATGATCAATGAACCTATCAGAGCGCCCTTAAAGCGCTTGAATAGACAAGCTTTTGTAGGCTTGTCCTAAAACAGTCAAACACCCTTTGATTTAACTAGCTACACTTCTACTTGGTAGATGTCATCAACATCGTCTGAGCCATTATGACTAACGTTTAAATTTTTTATTACTCCGTCATTAAGGCCATATATCCAACCATGTATTTCAAGGGTTTGATTATTTTGCCAGGCTGTTTGAACAATTTTACTGTGAGCCAGATTAGCCACTTGTTCCACTACGTTAATTTCACACATCCGGCTCAAGCATGCTTCCTCGTCATTCAAGTTTTGTAACTCTTCGCGGTTACGTATAAATATGTCCTTAATAGACCGCAACCAATAGTCACTGATACCAGCGTTGGTATTTTCTAAAGCGACCTTAATGCCCCCACAGCCATAGTGACCACAAACAATAATGTGTTCAACTTTTAGTACATCAACGGCATATTGGATCACTGATTGGCAGTTGAAATCGACATGTTTCACTAAATTAGCTACATTTCGATGGACAAATAGCTCACCAGGTAACAGCCCTACAATTTCATTGGCAGGAACACGGCTATCAGAACAACCAATCCATAAATACTTTGGGGCTTGTTGCTGGGCTAGTGTAGTAAATAGTTCAGGCTGCTCTTGGGCTACTTTTTTTGCCCAAGCTTGATTCATGCCTAATAGTTCTTCAATCGCCATAAAATACCCTGATCAGCCTAATTTAGTTAGATAATCATAATCTTACCACCCAACTAGTAAGAAATAACTATGCATTAGGAAAAATCTAGTGTGTACTAGCTTATAAATCAACAATGCCTTTCTTGTGACCATTTAGAGTATTAACAATGCAAACTATCGATGAAAAAAAGCAGTTACTACGCATTCAGGCCAAACAACAACGCGCTAAAGCTTTTGCTCTCAACCCTCATATGGGCACGCAGGTATGTAATCGTCTACTGGATTCAAATATTTTACAAAACAACCAAGTGATAGCGGTTTACTGGCCTTTAGGAGATGAGCTTAACCCGATGCAACTTTTGAACACCCTCCACGCCTTAGGCCATGTGCTACTGCTGCCTGTGATGCTTGGGGCGGGTAAACCACTTATTTTTCGCACCTGGCAGCCAAAAGATGTGCTGCAAGATGCAGGCTTTGGAACCCGTGAACCAACTAAAGACAAACAAACATTAGAACCAGACGTTATTCTCGCACCTTTATTGGCTTTTGATAAGCGTGGTTTTCGCCTGGGCTATGGTGGAGGCTTTTATGATCGCACACTAGAGCTACTCAGAAAAACCAAACCTGTGTCTGTTTATGGTATTGCTTATGCTGCACAGGAGATGGAGGAAGTTATAAGGGGACCACATGACCAGCCCCTGGACGGGATAGTGACAGAACTTGGTGTTAACTCGTTTTCACACTAAACCCTACAAATCAGGGATTTGGTTTGCGTACCACTGTGGGTACCGAAATCCAACCTATACCCTCAATATTAAACTCCAACACAGCTTCTAGTTGGTTTTTCAAATTGGGGTTAATACCCATTAACATGGCATGTTTTCCACCAGGTGCCAATGTAAGGGTACCTTCTGGTTTGATAACCCACCCGTTTTTGACTTGACGCATTTGCATGACGTTATCAACCATCACCATAGAGTGTAACTCTGCCACCATACTCACCGGAGTTGTTACCGCAAGTAGTTTTAAATTTCTATTAGACAGGTTTTTTATATCCACAAAAGCGGCTGTCATGTTCATACCAGGCATAGGCATTTTAACCCAAGCATTAGAAAATTTAACTTGGTCTACACTCAACTGGTTAGCAGAGGCATTCATAGAAAGAACCGTCATTATCATGAGGGCTATTCGCATCAGTTTCATATTTTTTCCTAAGTTTTAGTCTAGTGTTTATACACTTACTAGTTAATTATATCAGTTTAAAAGATGATAAAAAAATATCCAGTGGACACTTTTTTTAAATTTAACAACATCTAATATAGCAGTAGCCAGTTGGCCTCAAGAGGTTACATGTTTTATGCACACAACCTGTGGATAACACTGTTGACAAATATTGGAAAAAAGCCCCAAAGCCCACTGTATAGGCATTGTCAACAAACTGGTTAAAAAACAACCAGGATATATTTTAACCTTATAAATCAATAGTTTATGTAAGTCAATTAGTTAATATAGGATATTTTTAAGGAATTAATTTGAGTTATAGAAGTGTTTAAAAAATGTCCACAACTCGCGCTATAAAATTCAATGAGTTAGGGAAGTCAAGAATAAACACCAAAGAAATTCACAAAAAAGCAGTCTTTTTTTAATCATATCTATTGACACTTTTTAAAATCAACCACTTACAACTGGCGAATCAAATCTTCGCCATTTAACACACTGATTATGTTTTCTTCGGCTTGAAGCAAAATAGTTTGTCTAGCCTGCCTACTCGCCCAAGCAGTATGCGGAGTGACAATTAAATTGTCTCTTTCTACTGCAATTAAGGGGTGGTCTATCGGAGGAGGTTCTTGGGTTAAAACATCAATACCCGCTCCTGCGATCTGCCCCTCATCTAAGGCCTTGAGTAATGCTAATTCATTTACGATGCCGCCACGAGCGCAATTAATCAGTAAAGCCGAATTTGGCAGAGCACAAAGTTCAGGCCAATCAATTAAGTTTGTTGTATCCTTCGTGAGCGGACAATGCAAAGAAAGAATATCTACCTGCGGTAACATCTTTACTAAGGGCATTTGCGTAAACTTAGATTTTGGGCCCTGCCCTTGCCTTTGTGCAATCAAAATCGTCATGCCAAATGCTAAGGCAAGGTCTGCAACCCCCTTACCCAGATCTCCATACCCAACAATACCCAGCGTTTTTCCAGCCAAGCTTTCAACAGGGTAATCTAACATACAAAACTGTGGGCTTTTACTCCAGTCTCCATTATTAATGGCACGCCGATAACTAAGCATTCGGGTACTGAGGCTGAGCATCAACATTAAACAATGCTGAGCCACTGATTCTACGCCATATGCACGGCAGTTTTGCACACTAATTCCAAGCCGTTTGGCGGCTTTGAGGTCAATGTTATTAACGCCTGTGGCGAGCACAATTATGTGTTTAAGCTGAGGTAATTGCGAAAGGATTGAAGCGTCTAACACCACCTTGTTCACTAAAACTATATCAACACCTGCAAGTCGTCTAAGAACGTCGCTCGCTTGTGTTTGCGGATAGCAGACTAGACTATCAACCGTCACGCGTAGGGAGCTAAAATCAAGATCATCACTGCCTAACGTTCCTGCATCCAATATAACCGCATCCATGCTAACGCTCCTGTAAAGAATCTATTGAGTCAGTTGTTGCTGTAATTCCCACAGAATTTCTTCCGCATAAACCTTAGCAGCTGGCTGGCCTTGGTTGTTCAACACCTGCAGATATACACTGTTCAAGGTGGTTTGAAAACTTAGTTGAAACTCCCCTGTATAAGTGTACTCACCAGTATCACTGACCACGCCCTGATTCTCATCTTCAAAAACATAAACGACTTCACCTCCCATCCAAACTTTATAACCTTCTTTATCGGCTAAACTTGATTCCTGGGCAGATAAACTGGCATCTGATGAATAAACTGGGCCCTCACTTATGGGGTCTATAGCTTCATCAGCACCCAATAATGAAAAATCTAGTTTAATACCTGGATCCCTTTTACTCCCACTATGAAACCCTTTGATCCATCCCCATATCCCACCAGATTCAGATAGATTTTTTTCCAGTGACCGTGAATGGCTAACATAGGTGAAAAAAATCTTCTTTTCGATTTCATCATAACTACCTACATCAAAAACAGACATCGCTTTAAGCACCTTTGGAAAAGCATTGCTATAACTCATGTTCAATTGAACCAAGGGTCGTTCGTATTGATCTTTCCCTAACAATGGGGTCTGGCCAAGCAACGAGTTTTCATCGACTTTCTGTGCTGCTAGTGAGGTATGACTTAGATAGCGGAGCAGTTCAAACGTAATTTCTGATTCATTAGCTAGTGTGCGACCAGCCTCTTGCCAATCAATTACTTTGTTTTGAGTAATTTCTGCTTTAGTAAAGTGTAAGAAGTACAAGGATAATTCAACACGGTTTTGTGATATTTCATTTAACTCAATTTTTACTCGACCATAAACAATGTCGTTATCTGACTTTGTCAAACCTCGGATCCAACGGCTAATAAAATCATTTGATCGCGCCTTCTCAGACAACGAAAACCATTGAGTTTCTACCGTTTTTTCATTTGAGACAGTCTCGATTGAGATGCCTTCATTTGACCAGAACTGAGCCAACTGCCCTTGAACTTTGGCTAAGCTACCTGCCACACTAATTTTCTTAAGATTTATATCTCCCGTAAAATGAGCTGAACCGCTGCCTACTTCAGCAAATACGAAGTTGGGCCTAGGAGCGGCTGCAATACCATTTGATTGGCCAGGTAATTGAGCAGCGGGGATAAATAGCAGATCGTTCTGTACTTGAGCGTCATTTAGATTTTGTGGCACCAGAATACGGCTTGCCACTTCAGACTGGGCATAATCTAGGCTTTTATCCCTCAAAATACTGTCGCTATCACTGCTGATAAAAGGGTTCCCAGAGCAGCCTACAAGTATTATAGATGCTAAAAATATCGGGAAAGTTCGCGTAAACCTAAAGCCTTGTTGTTTCAAAATGTCGTCCAGTTGTTTAAGATGGCACAAAAACAACACTATAACACTTTTAATTGAGACTACCCATATGAGCATTACTATTGGACAATCTGTTCCCCAGGTTGCAGCACCAACAACAAACCAAAGCGAATTTAGTTTAGAGCAATTGAAAGGCCAATTTATTGTGCTCTATTTTTACCCAAAAGATGATACCCCAGGATGCACTACTGAAGGACATGATTTCAATAACTTGCTGAGCGCGTTTGAAGCTCTAAACTGCAAGGTCTTTGGCATCTCACGAGACTCAATCGAAAAACATGAAAAATTTAAAGCTAAACAATCATATAATTTCGAATTGATCAGTGATGAGAGCGAAGCTCTATGCCAGTTGTTTGATGTCATCAAACTAAAAAAGTTATACGGCAAAGAGTATATGGGAATTGACCGCAGCACCTTCATAATTAACCCTGAGGGCATTTTATTAAAAGAATGGCGCACTGTAAAAGTATCACAGCACGCACAAATTGTTTTAGACAGTCTTAATCAGCTAATAGCTTCTTAGGCCACGAGTTCATTACGGCTTTGATTAATGTTGCCAAAGGAATGGCAAAAAAGACCCCCCACAAACCCCATAAGCTGCCAAAAAATAAAACAGCCACGATGATGGCCACAGGATGCAAGTTCACTGCTTCAGAGAAAAGCAGTGGTACAAGTACATTTCCATCTAAAGCCTGAATAATTCCATAGACGATAATTAGAGTATAAAACTCTTGTGACACACCCCATTGTACATAGCCAATTAAAGCGACAGGGATTGTCACTAAAGTGGCTCCTATGTAGGGGATAAGTACAGAAAAACCCACTACCATCGCTAATAAAGCCGCATAGTCTAGCCCCAACCATAAAAATGCAACGTAAGAAACGCCACCTACAATAACGATTTCAAGCACTTTTCCACGCACATAATTACCAATCTGCTGATCCATCTCTAGCCAAACATTACTTAAAACATGACGCTTTATAGGCAAAAATGCTGTTAGCCAAAGAACCATCATGTGGCCATCTTTTAGAAAGAAAAAAACCAAAATAGGCACCAATACCAAATACACCAGCCAGGTGAGTGATTGACCAATAGAAGCCAAAGAGAAAGATACTAAGAGCTGTCCAGCATTGCCAAACTCAGCCATAGCCGCATCAGACATTTTTTTAATTTGTTCTGTACTTACAATCTCAGGATATTGTTCTGGTAATAACATAAACAAACCCCTTAGTTTTTCTAGCATTAGTGGTAGATCACTTAGCAAATCTGTGGCTTGATACCATAACAAAGGCAATAGGACAAAAATAAATGCGCCTAGTAAAGCAACAAATAAACTATAAATACCCCACACCGCAGGCAAATGGTTAACGCCAAAGCGCTCCAACCACTCAACTAAACCAAATGTTAAGTAAGCCAAAATTATACTCGCAAAAACTGGAGTTAAAGTAGACCCAAACATCAAAATTGCAGCCAAACCAACAGACAAAAGCACTACTAATAACAACGCCTGCTCATCAGCAAAGAAGTGGTCTAGCCAAGCACGAAATACTTTAAACATATGGTATCCTATATTGTCTTTTCGATGAGGTAATGATAAACGGTATCAATACATTGATTTTGAAGTAACTTGTGACCAGCTAATCGTGTCCAGGCAGAAAAATCTCTCTGCGAACCCGCATCAGTTGACAAAACTTTCAGTGTTTGGCCAATTTCTAACTGGCTTAACGCTCGTTTAGCCTTTAAAAGAGGTAAAGGGCATTGGAGCCCTTGGGCGTCCAGTAACTGATGCCACGGTTCCGAATTCAATGTCATGTCATCGCCCATTTTTTGGTCTCACCAGCATTAAAAGGAATTTTCAATGTTAACTCGCATTATAGGTCAAGCAGTGCTCCAGGCCTATCGATGCTTAGACTATTTTAACAACCCTTTAAAGCGACCTCGTTATATACTGCTATTGGTGATCGTTAGCTTGAGTAACTCAACTTTTGCGGCAAACCTCCCCACCATCAATACTCACAGTTCAGCTGGAATGAGCTTAGAGGATGAATATCGATTTGGAAATGTAATTGCAGGTAGCATACGCAAGCAACTCCCTCTTTGGAACGATTTAGCAGCTTTAGAATTTCTCAACGACCTGACTCAACCACTCATTAGTCGCAGCCAATTGAAGAACAAAAACGTTCAAATATTTTTAATCAACGATACTAATATTAACGCTTTTGCCGCTCCTGGTGGAATTATTGGCATTAATACTGGATTGATAGAACAGGCTGGATCAGTTGACGAATTGGTCTCTGTTCTTGCCCATGAAGTAGCCCATTTGAGTTTACGGCATTATGTCCAGGCTAAGGAACAAGAAAAAACTCAAGCACCATTGTATTTTGGTGCGCTAATAGCCTCTATGTGGCTTGCAGGAAACGTTAAAGGCGACATCGCACAAGCAAGCATTCATGCCACTCATTCAATTATGCGGCGCAATCAACTTAGTTACAAAAGATCCCACGAACGAGAAGCCGACCGCGTTGGCTTTGACTTAATGTACCGAAGCTCATTTGATGTTAGCCACATGCAACGATTATTGCAAAGGTTGCAACCCCCTTACATCAATGAATCACCCCAATGGGAATGGGCTCGAAGCCACCCCATAACCAACGAACGGATAGCAGATGTTAGTCAAAGAATTTTGATAACCCAACAACACAAGGCTCATCATGGCTTTGACCTTGGTTTTGGTTTACTCCAAATCTATCAAGCCGCAACTATATCCAACACCCCCTCCTCAGCAATAGTAATGCAAAAATTCGACCCATTATCTGATCACCATAGCGTTTTACTTGCATTTTCTTCAGCCCTTGCAAACCAATCGCTAGGGAAGCTAAAGCTTGCTGGCCAACAGCTTGAAAGGTTGGCCTTGATGAACCCCAGTGCTAGTTTGATCTGGTATAGCTGGATGCAAAATTTGTTGCAGCAACAAAAGACACCTTCAGTAATTAGGCAATTGGCGTTACGACAACTATACAGAAAGGACAGTAGCTTATCATTGTGGATCAGAGCTCAGGCTTTGCAGCAGAACAGTAAATCAAGGGCAGCTATAAATGTTTTGTTAGCCCTACTTAAAGAATACCCAACATGGATAATAGGCTGGCGTACATTAGCAGAATGGAGCGCCAAAGATCAGAGATTGCAACTAAACCACATGGCTCAGTCACAGTGGCATTTATTACGAGGAGAAGCCCACTTAGCCCTTAAGCAGGCACAATACGCTAGTCAGCAGCAACCGGATCGACAGGCCAGTTCAGTGGAAGCACAAAAGCTAAAGGCATTAAGTCTACTTGCAGATCAAACCGAATTTAATTAGCAGCAGCAAAATCCATCAATCTTTGTAGTGGTTTCAAAGCCTGTTGTCTCAATTCCTCATCAATCACGATTTCATTGTGCCCAAGCAATAGCACCTGTTCTATTTTGTCTAGATCGTTCATGGCCATCCAAGGGCAATGAGCACAACTGCGACAAGTTGCACTATTGCCTGCAGTAGGGGCTTCCAAAAGCAGTTTTTCTGGTGCAGCCTGCTGCATTTTGTAAAAAATACCACGATCAGTTGCCACAATAAATTCTTTGTTCGGCATTTCCTGCGCAGCTTTAATCAATTGTGTTGTAGAGCCTACAAAATCAGCAACCTCAGACATTGCATAAGATGATTCTGGGTGCACTAACACTGCAGCATTGGGATAGACTTGCTTGAGCTGTTGTACCCCTATTACTTTAAACTCATCGTGTACGATACACGAACCTTGCCAAAGCAACATATCAATGCCTGTCTGGTGAGCGATATATCGACCTAGGTGTTGATCTGGCCCCCAGATGATGGGGCTACCCTTCGTAGCTAAATGTTCCATTAACTTTACAGCAATGCCTGAAGTAACCACCCAATCTGCTCGCGCCTTAACTGCAGCAGAGGTGTTGGCATACACAACTACTGTATGGTCAGGATGTGCATCACAAAATGCAGAAAACTCATTGGCTGGGCAGCCAATATCAAGTGAACATGTGGCTTCCAATGTGGGCACTAAGACTCGTTTGTTGGGACTGAGAATTTTTGCTGTTTCACCCATAAAATGAACACCAGCAACGACTAAGGTTGAAGCAGCAGCACTGCTGCCATAACGAGCCATTTCTAGTGAATCAGATACGCACCCACCCGTCTCTTCTGCCAGTTCTTGGACTAACGCATCTGTATAATAATGCGCCACAAGGCTGGCATCATTTTGTTTAAGAAGGCGTTTGATTCGCACCTTTTGAGCAGCTATGTCTTTGACAATGGGCATCGCTTGTAAATGTTTGTGGGCCAAATGTTCCTGCACTAGAACTCTTGCAGCAATTTCTGTTTGACTCATCAGCAAGGAGGTGGTCTCAAGCATTCTAATTCACTCTCTCTTGGGCTAAGCGCGCTGCCGAGGAGTCCGGGTACTTGACTAACACGCGCCTCAACAATTCATTGGCTTTGTCCACATCACCTACATTTTGATAAGCCACTCCAGCTTTGTACAAAGCATCAGGAATTTTCCTATGTTCAGGGAACTCACTGATCACATATTCAAAGGATAGAGCTGCTAAAGATGCATCACCTTGCACCATATACACTTCTCCCAACCAATAGTGTGCATTGCCAAGCAATGAACCTTGAGGAAAGTCTTGAATAAAACTTAGTAAAGCCTCAATGGAGGCATCGTACTGGCGTTCTCTAATCAAAGTGAAGGCAGCTTTATATGCAACTTTTTCAAGCTCAGGGTCGTATATTTTCTGAGCCACTGGCAAAGGCTCTGTAACAGAATAGCCTTCTACTTGTGAGGTTGATTCATTAATTTGGCCTGATTGAATGGCTATCTCTGTGGCCTTAGCGCTGCTAGAAACTGAAGACTGGTTAGATAAACTAACAATTCTGCGGTCTAAATCAAGGTATCGTTGTTTTTGATCTTTCTTGAGTCGTTCTAAGCTATAGCTGAGTTCTTCCAATTGCCCCCTTAGCTCTTGTAATTCTCGCTTTAATAGCTCTACAAGGTCAAACATTTGAGCATTCGCATTGGCCTTTACCGCATCCACAACCAAAACGGCTGGAACTGGAGCTGGAATTGGTTCTAGCCCATTTTCCTGAAAGGATTTAGGAGATCCGTCAAAAATGGCTTCAACATCATTAGCCAAATCAGTAACAGGAACAGAGCTATTAGCATTTGCTAACGATGAGGTAGCTAAAATAAAAATCGATAGGAGGAAAAAACTAATCGTTTGAGACATATAAGCGGACCTGAAAAAAACACCAATTTTAAAAACAAAAACCACCGTTATGCTCAGCATAACGGTGGTAATTTAGGGCGCATGAAAATCTACTTTACTAATGCGGTAGCCAGAGTTAAAACACCGTTTAGTAATTAATATAACGGATTTCTACACGACGGTTTTCAGCCCAAGCAGCACTGTTATGACCTGCATTAACTGGTCGTTCTTCACCAAAGCTAACCACTTCTATAGCGTCTACTGAAACGCCTTGGACTACTAAGTAACGACTCACTGCATTACCACGACGTTCACCCAAAGCAATATTATACTCGCGGGTACCACGTTCATCAGCATTTCCTTCCAACACAATATTCGCAGAAGGGTTTTGGCTTAAATAAGCAGCGTGACCATTAAGTGCAGCACGATACTCGGCTTTAATGGTGGACTGATCAAAGTCGAAATAAATAATGTGTGCTAAAGCCTGAGCAATCTCTTCTTCTTCTTGCTGTGCCAAAACTGCAGCGGCGGCAGCTGCTTCATTTGCTGCTTGCAATGCATCTTCTTTAGCATCGTCTTCAGCCTGAATAATAGCTTCTGCTTGGATAGCTGCCTCTGCTTGGGCATCAGCCAACGCCTGAGCTTCTGCTACTGCTTGAACTTCTGCTACTGCTTGAGCTTCTGCCATTGCTTGAGCTTCTGCAGCAACTAGTGCGGCTTGTGAACTAGCAGTTGCATCAGTGGTTTCGCCAGTAGTACTACAGGCGCCTAAAAAGGCTACCAAAACGCTGGAGGCGATGATTTTACTTAAATTACCCACTTGCATGGATTTGCTCCTCAATAATTTCATTTATCGATCAAAAAATTCGTGCGCTGATTCTACCATAGTTAACCTGCGCACAACTAGGCTTGGTGTCCTACCGATGCTTAATTCAGATAAGGAGACCAAGCAGGTTCCCTAACTACACCTTCATTGGCAGGGATTTTGAACTTAACCTTACCATCAATGGATACTGCCGCCAGAATGTCTTTACCACCGTCTTGGGTGGAGTAAATCACCATACTGCCATTTGGTGCAACACTTGGTGATTCATCTAAACTAGTCTGAGTCAACAAGGACATAGTTCCTCGCTGCAGGTCTTGTACAGCTATATTAAACTGCGAATCGTGACGACTTACAAGTACTAAAAATCTACCATCGTGGGTTAAGCTGCCTCGAGCATTATAATCACCTTCAAAGGTCAACCGTTCTACCCAGCCAGACTCCAATGTGACTTGATAAATTTGTGGTTTACCACCTCGATCAGAAGTAAAAAGGATATGCTTACCGTCTACACTCCATGACGGTTCTGTATCGATACCATAATGGTTTGTTACTCTAGTGAGTTGGTTACTCGTCAAATCTAAAACATATATCTCTGCATTGCCGTCTTTAGATAGTACGATTGCTAATTTTTCACCATCAGGTGACCACGCGGGTGCACCATTTATACCCTTAAACGACTGGATACGTTCACGCTCTCCCGTGGTAATGTCTTGAACATAAATGGCAGGCCGGTTCGTTTCAAATGAAACATACGCTAGCTTAGTCGCATCACGAGACCAGGATGGCGACATTATTGGTTGGTTAGACTTAAGAATTTCTTTAGCATTGTAGCCATCAGAATCAGCTACAAGTAGCTTATAGTAGCTAGGGTTAACTTTCTTATCCGCTGCAACATAAGCGATACGTGTTCTAAACGCACCCTTAAGGCCTGTTAATGATTCATATACTGCATCGCTGACTGAATGCGCTAAAGCACGAAGGTCACTTTTACCACCAGAGAAACGACCACCAGAAATCGCTTCTTGACGTTGCACATCAAATAGTTGGTAATCAAGTTGATATCCACCGGATTCTGTAGCCAAAACCTGACCTATAACTAGGTATTCTGTGGCTAAATAACTCCAATCACGAAAGTAGACATCTTCTTTTTGATAAGGAAAACTGAGCATCAAGGAGCGTTTTAATGATTTAAATTGACCGCTACGCTCCAAGTCCGCGTCAATGACTTGGGCTACATCTTCGTTAAGAGCACTGTTACCAGACCATTGAAACGGCACCACAGCTATCGGTACTGGGTTATCCACGCCTTGCGTTATTTCAATTACCAAGTCTGACGACCACGCCGAGAGTGAAAACAGCAAGGTGAAAATTGTCGATGAAAGAACTGATAATATATTTTTGGGTATTTTTTGAGTAAATTGAACTACTTTAGTTATTTTCATCACAACCTCAAATCCTCTGGTTTAAACTTTAGGGTGAATTTACGAAAGTTGGCATCAAACAAAACTGGACTTAACTGACCTAACTTTTCAAAACGACCCACTTTCTTCACAGCTTTCACTACCGATGCCACAAATGCATCAGTGGCACTGATATCACGGTAGCTAATTTCAATATCAACAACCTCGCCTGTAGGGACAAGGTAAATCACAAGTTCTACTACCATACCCGTTAAGGCATTGGCAGGTCTAACCCACTTTAACGTGATCTCATCCCTTATATAATGCACTGCAGAAGCTACCGCTTGACCATTAGTGGCCTGTTGTTCAGACATCTGCGTTTGGGCCTCTTCTTCGTCCAGCATATCTTCCAGCGCCTGCTGAACTACTTTTTTATCTGAAGCTTTCTTATCTG
>Ga0308003_1000532_pt1 | contig 17245 bp, 15 predicted proteins | sample Neamet36_FD_203159 | JGI IMG/M metagenome (GOLD analysis project Ga0308003, IMG submission 203159) | Marine microbial communities from water near the shore, Antarctic Ocean - #36 | ecosystem: Environmental > Aquatic > Marine > Unclassified | place: Southern Ocean | collected 2014-06-06
TTCCTTTACTATAGACACCTCAGGTGCAATAGGTAAGTTAACAGGTTCGAGTACTTGTTCTTTTACAGATTCTTCTAAAACATGCTTTACTTCAGCTTTTTGTACTTCTATAGGAGCCGCAGAAAAAGGCGAATTATCAATTGGTTTATTAATAGCGGATTTTAATGGGGCATCTTCGTTTAAATCGTGTACCACATTAATTAGAGATCCAGTAAATGGATTTACGGCTTTCCCTTCGTGAAAACCTGTTGCTACAACAGTAACATTTATACCATCGCCAAGATCCTCATCTTCTGCAACACCCATTATTATATCTGCTGGTGCAGCACCATCAACCTTTACTTGTTCTTGTATGAAATCTGAGATCAAACCCATTTCTTCAAAAGTCACCTCTTCGGTACCAGACACAATAAGTAGTAAAACTTTTTTAGCTCCTCTAATGTGATTGTTATCTAGCAGTGGAGATTCTATAGCTCCTTTTACAGACTTTAAAGCACGATCATCGCCAGAGGCAGTACCAGACCCCATAATGGCTGTACCACTATTAGCCAATACTGTTCGGACATCATTTAAATCGATATTTAAATACCCTTTCTGGGTAATTACTTCTGCTATACCTCGAGATGCAGTTGCAAGGATTTCGTCGGCTTTAGCAAAACCAGATTTAAAACCTAAGTTCCCGTAAATCTCTCTCAACTTATTATTGTTTATCACAATAAGAGAATCCACGTGAGGCTTTAACTCTTCTAAACCTTCTTTGGCTTGAGTCATTCTTAACTCACCTTCAAACTCAAAAGGAATCGTAACAATTGCAACAGTAAGAATCCCCATTTCCTTTGCGGCCTTGGCTATAACTGGAGCTGCTCCAGTACCAGTACCACCACCCATTCCGGCGTTTATAAACACCATTTCTGTATTACTCTCTAAAACAGCAATAACATCGGATATATTTTCTTCTGCAGCAAATTTACCGTGTAGTGGGTCTGCACCAGCACCCAAGCCTTTAGTAACAGAAACTCCCAACTGAATTTTGTTGGGCACTGGACTATCGTCTAGAGCTTGCTGATCGGTATTACAAACGACGAAATCGACGCCTCTAATACCTTTCTCATACATGTAATTTACGGCATTACTACCGCCACCTCCAACTCCAATAACTTTAATTGAAGAGGATTGATTTTGTGGCATGTCGAAATCTAAATTTGTCATAATTTAGAGCTTTATAGTATTAATCTTCATTTGCTAAAAAATTCATGAAACCTTTCACCCACTTATCAAAAAAGCTGGTATTTGTTTCTGTGTTTTGCTCCGGACTAGATACCGGGATCTTATCGTCAACATCTACTATAGGAGCATCAATAGGACCTGCGGGTTCGTCTATAGGAACATCTACTGTAGGATGCTTTTCATTCTCTTCTATACCTTTCATTAACAAACCTATTGCAGTAGAATACATAGGGCTTTCTAACTCCGGTTTATCGCCTTTTCCTAAATGTTCATTTGGATAACCAATTCTGGTATCCATACCTGTTTCGTATTCGAACAACTGCTTAATATGTTTCAGCTGTGAACCTCCACCAGTAAGAACGATTCCGGCAATTAGTTTTTTCTTTCCCTCATCGTTTCCATAGTTTTTTACTTCTAAATAGACTTGATCGATTATTTCTACCAATCGAGCATGTATAACTTTGGAAAGCATTTTTAACGAGATCTCTTTTGGTTCTCTACCTCTAAGTCCTGGTATAGAAACAATTTCATTGTCGCTGTTTTCACCAGGCCAAGCAGAACCAAATTTCATTTTCAGTAATTCGGCTTGTTTTTCAATAATCGAACAACCTTCTTTTATATCCTCGGTAATTACATTACCACCAAAAGGGATAACAGCAGTATGTCGAATAATTCCATCCTTAAAAATGGCAACATCAGTTGTTCCACCACCGATATCAACTAAACAAACTCCTGCCTCTCTTTCCTCGTCACTTAATACGGCTTCAGCAGAAGCTAAAGGTTCTAAAGTGATCCCAGAAACCTGGAGATTGGAATTTTTAACACAAGAGAAAATATTGCCAATTGCAGCTTTTTGACCAACTACAATATGAAGATTTGCCTCTAATCGTCTCCCCAACATACCTATTGGTTCACTAATATTTGGTTCTCCATCAATTTTGAATTCCTGAGGAAGAACATGGATAATTTCTTCGCCTGGAAGCATCACCAATTTATGAACATTTTGAACTAATAAATCAACATCAGCCTGTGTGATAACCTCTTGAGCATGATCTCTAAGGATGTAATCACTGTGTTGAAGACTACGGATATGTTGGCCCGCAATTCCTACTACACAATTATCAATTTTAACACCTGAATCTGTTTCAGCAACTTGAATTGCATGTTTTATAGAGGCTATCGTTTGAGTAATATTAGAAACGACTCCGCGTTGGACACCCAAAGATTTAGCTTTCCCAAACCCTAAGATTTCGATCTTATCGAACTCATTCTTGCGTCCAACAATAGTTACAATTTTAGTTGTACCTATATCTAAACCGATGGCTATTTTTCCTTGCTCCATTGTGCTATTTTTTTGTACAAACCACTTGATTTTTAAACTTTAAGTTGATAATAGAATACCTATCCCAACCTACTTTCTCTAATCCATGGCGGTAAAAAACTTTCAACTTTTCAAACTTCTCTTTTATATTTTGAGCTTTTCCCAAAATAATTTTGTGATCTCCAACTCGAGGATACATGAATACTTCATCATTATCATCAAACTCTAAAGCAGTAATCTGAGCTTTTAAAAAAACATCTTCATCTAAGAAACTCAAAATAGACTTTAGAATGTTCTTCCTACGCTCTGTACTTTCTGACCAATAAACGGGTAAAACTCTAGCAGTATACCTATCCGACAAAGGGATTGCATTGATTTGAGCATCCAAGTAATAGGATTGATTTTGCTCAAACACTCTGGCTATAGGTTTACGCTGTGTAACATCGACACACAAGCTACCGTTAAGTGCTAAATATAATTCTGCTTTCGCAATGTTTGGATGCTCATTAACAAAATCTTCTAACAAATAAATGTTTATATCTTCGAAAGGTTTTCCAACTATAGAATCTTGTATTTCTAGCACTAAATCCTCAACCATACCTGAATTTACAAAATACAAATCCCCTTTAGTATCTACATTTATCTGTAGACCTTTACACAGGATACTTCCTCTGTTTTTATGGCTATTTAAGCTCAAAAAAACGAGTAGAGAAAGTCCTACCAAAAAGTAGAGTATGTTTAAAATCTTTTTCACTTTTGAAAATATTTTTTTATCGGCATAATTAAGCTATCAATATCACCTGCACCAAGAGTCATAAGGAGTTCCGAATTTTTAATTATTTCCGGAAATTCACTTTTAGCACAAGTGGATTTATCGATGCAATTTATTTTCTCTAGCAAGACCTCAGAACTCACCCCAACAATGGGCAATTCTCTGGCGGGATACACATCCAGAAGTAAAACTCTATCTGCAGCAGATAGCGCTAGCGCAAAATCGTTCATAAAATCGCGGGTACGAGTAAATAGATGCGGCTGAAAAACAATCGTTAGTTTTTTAGTTGGGTATAAATCTCTGGCAGACCGAATAGCCATTTCTATTTCTTTTGGATGATGTGCATAATCGTCTATGTAAACCATCTTGCTGGACTTAACATGAAACTCAAACCGTCTTTTTACTCCCGAAAAAGAGTTTATCGAGGATGCAATATCAGCCGGTAAAACTTCCTGAAAATAAGCCATTGCAAAAGCAGCAACAGCGTTTTCAACATTATGAATTCCGGGCAAGCCAGTAACAACATCTACACAAATACCTTTAGGGTAATGTAGGTCGAAATGGTAAGCGCCATCTACCACTCGTATATTCAATGCAGAAAAATCTGCTGTGGTAGAATTTAAAGCATAGGTATATTTAGAATCTATACGTAAACCTTCTTTAGCTATTAAATTCCGCTGTTCAACTTTATCAGAAAACAATTGAAAAGACTCTTCAAGGTGTTTTGGTGTGTGGTATATATCTAAATGATCTGCATCCATAGAGCTTATTAAAGCCCAATTAGGGTGCAACTGCAAAAAGGAGCGATCATACTCATCTGCCTCGACAACAGCAATAGGAAGAGACCCAATTCGTAGATTAGAATTAAAATCGCTTGCAATACCTCCTAAAAAGGCAGAACAGTCGATGTTATTAGCACTTAATATATAAGCTAACAAACTAGAAATAGTCGTTTTGCCGTGTGTACCAGCAATAGCTAAACATTGCTGATTTTTAGTAATAGCACCTAGTATTTCGGCACGTTTACAAAGGGTAAATTCATTGGATTTAAAATAATTTAAAAGTTCATTCTCAGCAGAAATTGCAGGAGTATAAACGACTAATACATTTTCGGGATTTAAGAATGAATGGGGTATTGTGTCCTTGCTGTCTAGATAACTAATACTACAAGAAGCACTTTCCAGAGCTAAACACAAAGCAGATTTATTTCTATCGTATCCAGCTACTTCGTAATTATTAGCAACAAAATAACGTGCCAAGGCACTCATCCCAATACCACCGATACCAAGAAAATAGAGCTGTTTTATGTTGTCTAAATTAATCATTTACCAATTCTTCAATTAAATCAACTATTTTCTCTGCAGCTTTTGGCTGCTCCATCCCCTTGCAATTCTTGGCTAATAAAATTTGACTTTCAGGGTTATTTAATAAGCTTTCTAATTGAGTGAAAAGTTCTGTATTCATGTTTTTCTCCTCCACTAAAATAGCTGCATTTTTCGCAACTAGAGCTAGTGCATTTTTCTTCTGATGGTCTTCTGCCACATTAGGAGAAGGTACTAGGATGCAAACTTTACCAAGGCAAGTTAATTCTGATATTGCTATAGCACCAGCACGAGAAATAACAATATCAGCAGCAGACAAAGCCTGAGCCATATCGTTTATAAAAGGGCGTATTTGAGCATTAACTCCCAAAGCAGACTGAGCAGATTCACAACGCTTAGAGTATAAATTCCCAGTTTGCCAAATTAGCTGAACATCATTCTTACCGAACCATGAGCTATTCTCTATAACGGTTTCATTTAGTCGTTTTGCTCCCAAACTACCTCCTATTATTAATACTGTTGTTTTGTCTTTTGTAAATCCATAAGCAGCTAAACTAGCTTCTTTTGAAGGGGTCCCGTATTCTATTTCAGAACGAATAGGGTTTCCAGTGATTTGGATTTTTTCTTTTGGAAAAAAGCGATCCAAATTAGGATAGGCAACACATATTTTTTGAACTCTAGAGGCTAGTATTTTATTGGTTATACCTGGAAATGAATTCTGTTCTTGTATAAGGCAAGGGATTCTTAGTAGGGAAGCGATCCACAAAATAGGACCACTTGCAAAACCACCAGTACCGACTACAACATCGGGCTTGAATTTTAATACAATGAAGAAAGACTTTAAGAGACTCAGTATTAACTTTACAGGGAACAGTGCATTTTTAATAGTTAAGGATCGTTGTAAACCAGAAATCCAAAGCCCTTTTATAGGATAACCTGCAGCAGGAACTCTTTCCATTTCCATTCTATCAGAAGAGCCTACGAAAAGAAATTCAGTAGTCTTATCTCTCTTTTGGAGTTCTTTTGCAATAGCAATAGCTGGAAATATATGCCCACCGGTACCGCCTCCACTAATTAATATTTTCTTAGACATCGAGCTCAGCATTTTGTGGTTTTGGTAAACCATTACTAATACTCAAAATCAACCCTAAAGCAACACATGTCATCCAAACTGAAGAACCACCTGCGCTAATTAAAGGGAGAGTTTGACCGGTTACGGGCAATAAACTTACTGCCACAGCCATATTTATAAAGGCTTGAGAAACGATAGAGAGACCCAGGCCAATAACCAAAAGAATAGCAAAATCGTCGTCGCATTTACTGGCTATTCTTAACACCCTGAAAAGTAAAGACAGATACAAGACAATTACAAATAAGCCTCCTATTCTGCCATATTCTTCTACAATTACAGCGTAAACAAAATCCGAAGAAGATTGAGGTAAAAAATACTTTTGCACGCTTTTTCCAGGACCTTGACCCCATACACCACCACGAGCAATAGCCATTTCAGCTTGATTAACTTGATAGCTTTTGCATTCATCATCAAAGTAACAATCTATACGAGAATTCCAGGTTGCTACTCTATTACTAATAGTAGGGTAATTGGTAACTATAGCATAAAACGAACCTACAAAAACGGCCCCTATAAGAATCATAACACTAAGCCATTTTAAAGAATAACGACCCACAAACATGATTAGAAAACTAATCATAAAAATCATTGCTGAAGTAGAGAAATTGGAAGGTAAAATTAAACCACAAATTAAAATTACAGGAAATAATATAGGGCCGAAAGAACGTGGAAAGGACTGGAGACTATCTTTAAAGTGGACTAGGTTACGTGCTAACAAAACAAACAGGGCTACCTTCGCTAATTCTGAAGGTTGAAAAGAAAACCCTGCGATACGAATCCACCTACTCGCATTAGCGCCACTAATAGATTCACCACCACTTATAGCCCAAATAACAAGGATAACAGCGATTCCAAAAATTAAAATGGAGGTATTATAAAAATACTTATACGGGACTTTAGACAAAATCCACATGATAAAAAATCCGATACCTAAGTGCATCAGATGCTTAAACAAGAAGGAAAGAGTGTTTCCTTGTTTATACGCAAAAGCCAAATGAGAACTAGCGCTATATACCAAGACAATAGATACTAGAGAAAGCAAAATTGCTATTCCCCAAATATATTTATCTCCTTTTATGTGATTTGACCAGTTCAAAACTATAAGAGTCTTATTTGTTTTTTAAATTGACGTCCGCGGTCCTCATAGCTCGAAAACAAATCGAAGCTAGCACAGGCTGGAGACAAGAGTACAGCATCACCTTTATGGGCATGTTTGTATGCAATTTTTACAGCATCCTGCATAGAGGAAGCTTCTTCAATATTTTCAACTATTCCACCAAACATTTTTAAAAGCTTTGAATTGTCTGTTCCCAAACAAATAATAGCTTTTACTTTTTTAGAAACCAAAGGCAAAAGTTCTTCATAATTATTACCCTTATCAACACCTCCACAAATCCAAACTACAGACTTAGACATACTATCTAGCGCATACCAGGTAGCGTTTACGTTAGTAGCTTTAGAATCGTTGATATACTCAACACCGTACACTTTTAGTACGGGTTCTAAACGATGTTCAATTTTCTCGAAATCGGAGAGACACTCTCTCACAATATCGTTAGTGATTCCTAATAATTTAGCAGCAATACCTCCAGCCATAGAGTTGTAGGTATTGTGTTTTCCCTGTAATGCTAATTCGTGAATCGTCATAGTTAGCTGCTCTGTGTTAATATTAATTTCAAACGTATCTTTTTGCAAACTCGCTCCATCGCCAGTTGTACATACACCAAATGGAAGCTTTACAGACTTCACTAGGTTTAAATTCTTTTTTATCCAAACATCATCATTCCAGTAAATGAAATAGTCATTAGGATCTTGGTTTTCAGCGATGCGCATTTTAGCTGCTACATAATTCGCCATTTCTCCTTGATATCGATCTAAGTGATCGGGCGTTAAATTTAAGACCACTGCTATGTGAGGCTTAAACTGGTTAATGTCGTCCAGCTGAAAACTACTTAGTTCTAATACCCAAAAAGCATGATCACCTTTCGCTAAACATCTGGCAAAACTATCGCCAATATTTCCTGCTAGGGCAACATCCAAATCTGCTCCTTTTAGCAGATAGTGAATGAGGGTTGCCGTAGTCGTTTTTCCATTACTACCCGTAATTGCTATTATTTTACCGGTGCAAAATCTAGAAGCAAATTCAATTTCAGAAAGAACCTCTATTCCTTTAGCTCGTACTTTTTTTAAAAGTAGTGTTTCAGGAATACCAGGACTTTTTATAAGCATTGTGGCAGCCAAAATTTTAGCTTCACTATGGTTGCCCTGCTCCCAGTTAACATCCATTTCTATTAATTCCTTTTGGTAACATTCTTTAATTTCACCAAAGTCACTAACAAAAACATCAAAGCCTTTTTTTTTGGCTAATAGTGCTGCGCCAACACCACTTTCTCCGGCACCTAAAACTGCAATCATTATTAGCGAAGTTTTAGGGTTACAAAACTTAGAACTGCCAACATTAAACCTACAATCCAAAAACGAGTTACAATTTTACTTTCATGCATTCCCATTTTCTGGTAATGATGGTGTAAAGGAGCCATAAGGAAAATTCGTTTTCCTTGACCATATTTCTTCTTTGTATATTTAAAATAAGACACTTGTATAACCACAGATAAATTCTCAGCGAAGAAAACTCCACAAATAATCGGGATAAGTAATTCCTTGCGAATAGCTATGGCAAAAACAGCTATAATGGCCCCTAAAGCCAAGCTACCAGTATCGCCCATAAACACTTGGGCTGGATAGGAATTATACCATAAGAAACCAAAACAAGCTCCAACGAAAGCACCAATAAAAATTACAAGTTCACCCGAATGCGGGATATACATTATATTTAAATACTCCGCAAAAATTATGTTCCCAGACAGGTATGCAAACACAGCTAAAACGAGTCCTATTATAGCAGAAGTACCGGTAGCAAGTCCATCAATTCCATCGGTTAAATTAGCGCCATTAGAAACAGCTGTTACCGCGAAAATCACCATTGGAATAAAAATTAACCAAGCCCAATCTGCAGCCTTACTACCGAACCAGGATAGAACATCTGCATAATCAAATTCGTTATTTTTCACAAAAGGAATAGTCGTTTTAGTAGATTTCACATCTTCCTGAAAGTGTTCAATTACAGAAGTACTGTCTACAGATTTCACCTGTTCTCTCATGACAACATCGGGATGGAAATAGAGAATAGAACCAACGATAAGGCCAAGTGAAACTTGCCCTAGAATTTTAAATTTACCCGCTAATCCGTCTTTATTTTTTTTAAATACTTTTATATAATCATCTAAGAAGCCAATGAGTCCCATCCAAATGGTCGTAAGCAATAATAGAAGTACATAAACATTATCAAGTTTTGCAAATAAGAGGGTGGGTATTAAAATAGCACTTAAAATAATGATACCTCCCATTGTTGGAGTACCCGCTTTTTCTACTTGCCCAGCTAAGCCTAGGTCTCTAACAGATTCCCCAACTTGTTTTTGTGCTAGAATTTTTATGATTTTCCCTCCAAAAATCATAGAGATCAACAAAGAGACTATTACCGCCATAGCAGCACGAAAAGAAATATATTGAAATACACCAGCACCCGGTAAATCGAATGTTTCGTGTAAATAAGTAAATAAATAGTACAACATATATTAGTCTTTTAAGTGTGCTTTTAAAATTGCCATATCGTCAAAAGGAAAGCGCTCACTTTTAATTTCTTGGTATTTCTCATGCCCTTTTCCTGCTATGAGTAAAATATCTCCATGCGAGCAAAGTGCAATCCCAAGTTTTATGGCTTCACTCCTATCTACTAGGCTTAGTACTTTTTTCAAACGAGAAGCAGAAACACCTATTTTCATCTCATCTATAATCGCCATAGGATCCTCACTTCTAGGATTGTCTGAAGTAAGAATCACCTGATCAGATAAACTACAGGCTACCTGAGCCATAAGTGGTCTTTTACCAGAATCTCTATCCCCACCACAACCAACAACACAGACAATTTTCTGTTGACCAGAACGAATATCTTTTATAGTTTTCAATACATTCTCTAAAGCATCTGGAGTATGCGCATAATCTATTATTGCAGTAATACCAGACTCAGATTTATATTGCTGAAACCTACCTTCCACAGCTTCTAAAGCAGATAAAACGGTAAGTACTTGAAGTGAATCTTCGCCTAACTCTACTGCTGCAGCAAAGGTTAGCAACAAATTGGCGGCATTAAAACTTCCAATTAATTTCGTGTATACCTCCTGACCATTAACATTTAAATGAAGACCTTGAAATTGATTTTCAATAACCTTGCATTTGTAGTCTGCCATAGACCTCAAGGCAAAAGTTTTTTTAATTGCTTTACTATGTTGCAACATCGTAGCACCGTGCTTATCGTCATTATTTACGATAGCTATGGAGCTAGAAGAGAGTGTGTCGAAGAACTTCTTTTTAGCACTAATATATTCGTCGAATGTTTTATGGTAATCTAAATGATCTCGACTTATATTGGTAAATAAAGCAATGTCGAAATTTAAACCAGCGATTCTACCCTGATCTATGGCGTGCGAACTCACTTCCATAAAACAGTACTTGCAGCCATAATCGACCATTTCCTTTAACAGGGCATTTAAACGCAATGCATCTGGAGTGGTATGTGTGGCAACAGAAGTTTTAGCGCCCACTTTATAAACAACTGTAGATAATAAGCCCGCTTTATAACCTAGTGCCTGAAAAAGATTATGTAAAAGGGTAGCTACGGTAGTTTTACCATTGGTACCGGTAACCCCAACCATTTTTATTTTTTCGGAGGGGTTATCATAAAAATTTGCAGCGACAACACCTAGAGCACTAGAGGTCTTTTTAGCCTTTATATAAACAATATTAGGATTTAAAGAGCTAGGTAATTGCTCACACATTATTGCCAAAGCACCTAGAGAAATCGCCTTTTCTATAAAGCTATGCCCGTCAGAAAGGCTGCCTTTTACAGCAACAAAAAGGCTGTCTTTTTGAACTTCTCTAGAATCAAAACAAATGTGAGGGATCGCAATATTTACGTTCCCTTCGATTCGTTCTAATTCTACTTTGTACAATATGTCTTTTAGTAACTTCATTAAGAGAGCCTGAGTATTACTAATTGATTTTTTTGAATCGATTTACCAACACTTAAAGACTGACCCTTAACCTTGCCTTTTCCTTTTAGCTCAACTCGGAGACCTAAATTTTCTAAAACAAACAATGCATCCATAGGAGTCATTCCACTTAGGTCTGGCATTAAATTGGACTCAACAAGGACAGATTCAAAATCACTTTTATTGGAGCGAATGAGAGAATTAGAGGCCATTTGATTGTTTGTTGTATACTCTAAAACTTTATGAATAGAGTTAATTTCATGTGTAAGGCCAACATAGTCACTTGCACTACCGCCATCCATATCTGTTACTACCACGGGTTTCTCTGCAAATAGAAGGTCTCGAATTTCTCGAAACACCGGAGCAGCAACAATATTTCCGTAAAAGCCCAGTTCTTTTTTTGGTTTTGTGATCACTACGATACAAGAATACTTTGGCTTATCTGCAGGGAAATAGCCCGCAAAAGAGGCTCTATATTCGGAGCCATAAGAACCCTGAGCAGCAATTTTGGCTGTACCTGTTTTTCCAGCGCAAGAATATTTTTCGGAATATATATTTTTTGCCGTCCCGCTTTCTACCACGCCAACCAATAAATCTCTGAGTATATTTATTGTATTTGTTGAGCATATACTAGGTTTTAGAACGTCTACACTTTTAGACATTACTAATTGCTCCCCAGTTTGAATTCTATCTACCAAATAGGGCTTTACCATTTCGCCATTATTGGCAACTGCATTGTAAAGCGCTAAAATATGTAATGCACTCATTTTAAGCTCATAACCATACGACATCCAAGGTAAGGATACACCAGACCATGATTTATCATTTCGATTTTTAATCCAAGGCTCGGCTTCACCTAGGAGCTCAAAATCTAATTTATTACTTATACCTAAACGAGCTAATCGATCGATAAACTCTTGTGGTTTGTCTTCATAAAGATCTACTATGGTACGGGCAATACCAATATTAGAGGACACTTCGAAAGCTCTACCTAATGAGATTTTACCATGACCACCACGATGCGAATTTGAGTCTTTCATCTTTTTATCGTAAAACTGAAAGACACCATTCTTGGTATCTACAACGGTAGAAGTATCTACTTTCCCATCTTCTAGTGCGACTAAAAGAGAAGCTAATTTAAATGTAGAACCAGGTTCATAAGCAGCACCGAATGCATAGTTAAAGTTCTCTGCGTATTTCTCTTCTTTAGTTCTTTGAAGACTAGACATTGCACGAATAGCACCTGTATTAACATCCATTAAAATAACAGAACCACTTTCAGCTTCAAACTTTTCTAAGGTTCTTAACAAAGCTGTTTGTGCAATATCTTGCATACGTATATCAATGGTAGAATATACATCTGAACCAGGTACTGGTTCAATATCTTGAGTATTACTTAAAGGTTTCCATATACCACCATTAATTTTCTGCATCATTTGCAGTCCATTTTTTCCTTTGAGATCTTCATTAAACGACTTCTCTATTCCTACATCGGAACCTACTCTACCATATCCAATTGTACGATCGCATAGATATCCAAAAGGTTTAGTACGATTACTGTATTGAGTGTAAACAAAGCCACCTTTAAACCTTCCTTTCCGTAGGATTGGTAATTTCTTAACCTCCTGTAGTTCCGAATATCGAACGCCAGACTTGAGCTTTAGATATTGCTTTTTACTCCTACGAGCTTGACGTAGCTTTAGAGCGTATTGATCTGCGGATAAATCACCAAAAATAGCTGAAAGTCCTTGAGCTAGAGCACGGTAGTTATTAGAAAATAAGGTGTCTGATGCTTGACTAGGATCTATTGCAATAGTATAAACGGGCATTGAGGTGGCGAGTAAATTCCCTTTTACATCGTAGATATTTCCACGTGGAGAATCAATTTCTCTTAAGGCTACAACCGGATCGTTTTGAGATAGACTACCCGCCATATTAGACTGCACTATTAAAAGCTTAACAAAAATCACCACAGCAGCGATCACAATTAGCGAGCTAATTATCATCACACGAATAAATATGGCTTTTTTTTGTTTCATTAGTCCTGTACTTCAATTTTAAAAGGAGCATCTAAGGACTCAAAAAGTCCTATTTCAGCTCCCTCTTGTGCTACTATTGTCGTTTTGCTTAAAGACATTAATTGAGTCCTCATATCTATATGTCTCGAGCGCAAATCTTTTAAGTCTTCCTTTAGAGTACTCATTCGAAATACTTTTTGATCAGCTTTATGAGAACTGTAAATAACTAAAATGGCTAGACCAGAAACGAATAGAATTAGACGCCAGGAGTTTACCAGTATTTTATGGGAAGCCAATTTCTCAGTATAGAGCCCTTTAAAGCGAACTCCTAATACATTAAAAAGTTTGTTCCAGGTAGGCTTCATAAGGGATTATAATTTTTCTGCGATTCTAAGCTTTGCACTTCTAGCACGATTATTTCTTTTTATTTCTTCGTTGGTGGGAAGAATAGGCTTTTTACTTATTTTTTTAAAACTCAACAGTTTATTCCCGTAAAAATCTTGTTCAAGCTCACCTTCAAAATTCCCTTTTTGAATTAAATTCTTTACCAAGCGATCTTCTAAAGAGTGGTAGGAAATAACGACTAATCTACCGCCAGGTTTTAAAACTTCTTGCGCTTGAGAAAGCATTTCTCGTAGTACATTCAGCTCATCGTTAACTTCAATCCTGACAGCTTGAAATACTTGTGCAAAAAATTTATTTTCTAACATCGCAGGAGTTAAAGGTTTTAACAACTCTTTTAACTCATTAACGGTGGTAATTGGTTTTTCAATCCTCGCTTCACAAATTATTCTAGCTACAGTTCCAGGTCGTTTTAACTCCCCGTATAGCTTTAAGATTTTTTTTAAATCTTCCTGATCGTATTCATTAATGACTTTATATGCATTCAAATCAGAATTCTGATCCATACGCATATCTAAATCAGCTTCAAAACGAGTAGAGAAACCTCTATCTGGCACATCAAACTGATGAGATGAAACACCTAAATCTGCTAGTAAGCCATCAATTTCTTTAACGCCATACATTCTCAAAGAACTTTTCAAATACTTGAAATTGGCATTAATTAAAGTAAAACTATCGTCTTCAAGTTCATTTTTCAATGCATCATCATCCTGATCAAAAGCGTATAAGTGACCTTCAGATAATTTTGAAACTATAGCTCTTGAGTGTCCGCCACCACCAAAAGTTACATCAACATAAGTTCCATTAGGATTGATATTTAAACCATCTAAACATTCACTTAACAATACAGGGTCATGGTATTCACTCATAATTAATCAATTTTCTCTGGATTCCCCATAACCTCTTCGGCAAGTAAACCGAAATCTACAGCGGGATTGTTAACTGCTTTTTCGTACTGGTCTTTATCCCAAATCTCAACGATATTACCTACCGATGCCAAGACAATTTGTTTTTGTATTCCCGCAAAATTTATAAGATCCTTTGGTATTTGTATTCTTGCTGTACTATCTACTGCAACCATTCTTACACCTGCAGTAAACATTCTAACAAAATCGTTATTCTTCTTTACAAAGCGATTTAACTTATTTACATCAGCCATAACCAAATTCCATTCGGCTAAAGGATGAAGCTCTAAACAAGAAGAAAAAACAGAACGTTTCAATACGAAGCCTTCTTCTAGCTCAGCAGCTAACTGCTTCTTAAGCCCAGAAGGTAGCATCAAACGCCCTTTGGCATCTGCTCTACATTCGTACATTCCAATTAAATTTTTCACTTTTTATGCTCGATTTTTATTGAATACAAATATATACCACTTTTTACCACATTTTACCACTATGTTAATAACTTTCCTCAATATCAAGTCAATAAGAATTAAATGAGGGCTAAAAGAGTAGAGTCTGAGGAGTGCAAATGAGCCCACAAAACAAATTATATAACAAATAATAGAGGTCTAAGAATCATCATAGAAGGAATCAGTATATATTCAGTATTTTTGCAAAGTAAAATTTCAAATATGAAGTACGAAGTAATAAAAGACGGCACATACGAATACGTGAGCATTGGAGAAGGACCTGTAATAATTTTCTTACATGGACTAATGGGTGCATTGAGTAATTTTGAAAAAACATCGAGAATAATAGCAGAAGCTGGTTACCGAGTTGTAATTCCATCTTTGCCGATATACACCTTACCATTACTTAGAACTAGTGCTAAAGGCATCTCTAGATTTTTAGAAAAATTCATTTCAGATTTAGAATTGACGGAAGTAACCTTATTAGGGAACTCACTTGGTGGACATGTTGGATTAATATACACAAAAAACAATCCTACTTTAGTTAAAAACCTTATGCTTACAGGCTCATCTGGCTTGTATGAAAAGGCAATGGGTGATACATTTCCACGTAGAGAAGACTATAATTACATCAAAGAAAAAACGGAGGCTGTATTTTACGATCCAGCCATTGCTACGAAGGAATTAGTCGACGAAGTATTTGAATCGGTAAATTCTAGAGAAAAAATCATACGAATCTTGGCGATTGCAAAATCTGCAATACGTCATAACATGACCAAGGACGTACCTAATATGACTCTTCCAGTATGTATACTGTGGGGTAGAAACGATGCGGTAACACCACCAGAAGTAGCTGATGAGTTTCATAGACTATTTCCAAACTCTGAACTTTTTTGGTTTGAAAAATGTGGCCATGCACCTATGATGGAACACCCAGTAGATTTTGCCAACACCTGCGTAAAGTGGTTAAACAAGCATCAATAAGATGAAAATTAACAATGCTGAATTTGTAATCAGTAATACAGACATCGAAAAATGTCCTAAAGAACGTATTCCTGAGTATGCCTTTATTGGAAGATCTAATGTAGGTAAATCGTCTCTAATTAACATGCTGACGAACAGAAAGTCGCTAGCCAAAACTTCTGGAAGACCTGGTAAGACTCAATTAATTAATCATTTTAAGATTAATGACAATTGGTTTTTAGTAGATCTACCCGGCTATGGTTATGCAAGAGTTTCTAAAACGGATCGTTCCATTTTTGCAAAGTTCATTTACAATTACTTAGAAAAACGCGAGAACTTAATTTGTACTTTTGTACTGATTGACTCTCGTCATGAACCGCAAAAAATAGACATGATGTTTATGGAGTGGCTGGGTAATAAAGGAATTCCATTTGTGATTATTTTCACTAAAATGGACAAACTTTCTAGCTCACAACTAAACAAGAATATATCTAAGTATAAAACAGAAATGTTGAAGACTTGGGAAGAAGTTCCACAATCGTTTATGAGTTCTGCCGAAAGTGGCTTAGGGAAACTAGAGATTCTGAATTTTATTGGAAAAACGAATGAATCTGTAAAAGGGAAACTTTAATTCAGTGAAATTATATAACAAAAAAATGCCCTTGGAAATCCAAGGGCATTTTTTTTGTTTAAGTAAAATTTACTTTTTCTTAATATCCTTTACCAACTTAAGTTCTTCAGCAAAATACTGACAAAAACGTCTCATATCTCCAGCCATTTTTTCATCGCCTGTAGCACGCTCAAAAGTATCGGTCATGGCAGTAAGCGTTTGGTGAAAAAAGGTCTTCATCTCATCAACTTTCATTTCCTTTGTCCACAAATCAATACGTAAAGAATTTTGCTTCTCTGCATCCCAGAGCGAGATTAAAATAGCCTCAGACTTTTGGTTTACTTCTCCAGCATCTTCTGCAGTCCAATAAATTTGTTCTGGAACTTTATTTTCGTCTAAGCTGATTTTAATTTTAATTTCCGACTCTTTCATTTTCACTATTTTGGTTTATAATGCGATTTACGCAATATTTTTTGAGCATTTTGCTCAGTTATAAGTTCGTTCAAGCTAACTTCTGGTTGGTTCTCCATATAAGCACTAACCAAATTCAGTCCCAACCATTGCCCTACCCTTCCAGGAGACTTGGCATCAAAATTAGTGTAGAATTTTGAAAAAGGAGCAGCCTCAATAAAACGCTGCTTATTGTGGTGTTGGCTAGAAAACAATAATTTATTTTCTATAAAATATGCCCAGATATTGGCCTCATTTTCTAGACACCATTGCATCTTTTCCTCGGGATAATTCATTACGATATAAGGTTTGCTGTTTGGAATTAGCAAAGAAGATAAATAATGAATTTTACCATGGTATACCATATAGGCTAATAAAGTATTTTCTTTAGGGAGTGGAATATTAGCCAAAAAGTAAGCATGAACAAGGTCAGACACTAAGTAATGCTTATCAAATCCTGCTTTTACGTATTCTGGAGCAGATTTATAAAAATGCGATTGCTTACCTAAATAAAGATCTAAAGCAACAAGAAGTGTAGTCCCTGAAATAGTAACTGGATTTATAGATTC
>Ga0308003_1000539_pt1 | contig 17122 bp, 13 predicted proteins | sample Neamet36_FD_203159 | JGI IMG/M metagenome (GOLD analysis project Ga0308003, IMG submission 203159) | Marine microbial communities from water near the shore, Antarctic Ocean - #36 | ecosystem: Environmental > Aquatic > Marine > Unclassified | place: Southern Ocean | collected 2014-06-06
TTTTGCAAGATCTTTACAATGTAAGCCTTGGTGGCGGAACTGGTAGACGCGCTGGATTCAAAATCCAGTTCTTTCGAGAGTGCGGGTTCGATTCCCGCCCAAGGTACAAAGTGGGACAAATTGACTTCATCGTCATTTTGTCCCTCTTTTTTTTGCTTTAAACCCTCCGTCATCATTGAGAAAATTGAATTTACATAAGGAGTTCGATAACTGTTGTTTTCCTTATCGTATTTAATATAGCTTTTAAAGACTAAATTCTGTACTTCTCTTCTAATATCTAATGGAGAAGAAGACCATAAACCCCCTACATCACTGAGTAGATCGAAGGATTTAGTTATGTAATCAGTGGTGTTCGATAAGTCAAAGTCGAGTTCGTCAATTTCTCTGTCTAACACATTGATTTGGTTAGCTAATTTTTTAGTAACCTTTTTATAAACAAGAAGCGGAAGTTCTCCAATTGCTAAGTTATCATCATAAATATCCTGCTTCGTAACGAGTTTAGATTTTGATGTTTTAAGCTCTTTTTGAATTTTAGCGTTATCAACATTCAGATGAGCAAAGGTAAGCTTCAATTGCTTTTCAAACAATTTCACATAAGCAGAAGAGAAAGTATATCCATTAAGGAGCTCTTCAAATAAGTTATGCATACTTGAAGCAGAGCAATTATGTTTACAGCTATTACATTTATAGTAATGATACTTTTCTTTTTTACAGTACCCTGTGTAAACTCCCCCACATTTACATTTCAAATCAGCTTGTAAGGGTCTGTTTACGTTAAGTTTTTCTGACACATAACCGTGTGGGTTGTTTTTTAGTATACCATTCACCTCCATAAACAACTCTAAAGGCACTATTGGTTTATGATTTCCTTGGACAACCTCCCCTTCAAGTAAGCTACTATTTATTAGACCACAATAAAAGATATTTCGAAGGTATACGCTTAGCCTACTTCTACTAAAGTTTGCTCCTTTAGCATTAACTATATTAATTATTTCCTTATTAGTTTTTCCCTTTTTTTTCAACTGAAATGCTTCTAAAATAAATTTTGCATCCACATTATGTGCAATGGTATGCTTATCAATCTTTGTATACCCTTTTGTTAGAGTACCGCTCCTCCAATAGCCTTCTTCTACTCTCGAAAGACTCCCTTCATTACACTTCTTCTTCCGTATTTCATTCTCCTCCTTACTATACAACATTTTTATACCTTTCCTTGTATCATCGGTGAAGCCCGTACTAATAAAGCCATCATCAGCAGCCACCACTTCTATACCTAATGATTTCAACTCAGCAGTTAATACTACGGAATCAAATCCAGAACGAGAAAATCTATCATAATCAGAAACTATAATGTACCGTATTCCATTTTTTGGGTCTCTTACGTATGATAACATTTTATTAAACTCTTCCCTGTTATCTGTTATCGCACTCTCATTAGTTCCACCGAAGGAGGCGACTATATCTAAATCATTATTGTAGGCAAAATTTTGACAATTTTTTTCTTGATTCGCTAAACTATATCCTACTTTTTGACCTGAACTTGAAACTCTTGTGTATGATACTGACTTTCTTGTATCAAAAAAGCTCTTCTTCTTCTTCTTCTTAGATTTTCTTCCAAATGAATTAAGTTGTTCTTGTGTTATCATATCTAATAAGTTTAGCAGTCAAAAGACTTAGTTGTAGTAAGTTTTGGGCAATTTCTTGTGCTTGTTCATCTGTTAGGTGTGCTCCTATTTCGTTTTTGATTTCTTGTATAGAAATCGTTTTCAGTTCATTTTGTAACAATTGTTTAGTTAATGTACAATGAAGTCTTTCCTTCCAAGATATTCATTGCGTTCGGGTATGCCGAACATTCCTCATAGTTAAGCTCTAAGGCTTTTTGCGTTTTTGGTCTATTCTGAAATCAGATTTGTGACCCTTTCCTTGATGTTCACCATTTCTATATGTGAAGTCTTTTCCATACTTTAATTTATACCCCTCAATAATCTTTGGGTCATCTATATGTCTTAGTTCAACTCTTGTTTCTGTACAATCTTTTGAGTTAGTAGTGTGTACAGACTTTACCTTTTTTGAACTAACGAAATCAGAGTGTGTTTTTATCCTATCTCTTTGTTCTTGGGATAGAATTTCAGGATGTTTTAAGTGGTTACTCAACCCTAATTCATCGAAGATGTCTATAAATGATATATAGAAATGCGTCATTCTCATTAGTAGTTCGGGTGAGCTATTTGTTATTCCTTCATAATTGATATACACGTGAGTTTCAATTTCATCATCCATTAAAAGCAGTATCAAACCAACCTCCTTCTTTGTTGCGATTAACGTCTGAATGATAAATTCAAATCCTTCAACTTTTTTTTGTTCTCTTAATGCTTTTATTGCGAACTCAACACCTGCTCTTCTATAGTCATCAGACTCGTTTGGATATTCCTTCTTAAATTCTTTTACGAGCCCTTTTTCAATGTCTATGAAAATTTCATCTGTAAAGTGAGTCCCAACATAATTTTCTAAGTCACTCTTTACTTTCATTATAGATTTTATCGGTAGCCCAAACTTCCTTAGTTGTTGTATTGTCTTTATCCAAAAATATTCTGTAAGATTAAAAAGCAGCTTTTTGTTCTTTTTATCAGCAGTGAAATCCTCATTATTAAGTAGTAAACCTTCTTTTTTCCAATGATGTATGTTTCTTGCTGTTTCTCCTGTATCTTTTACATCATATACACTTTCGTCCATCAACTCAATGATACGGTCAAATTCTACGATTTTATTGTCTTTTTCAAGCATTGTGAAGCATATTTAGTTACTAATTATATGCAAATGTAACAAAAAGTATGTGTGTTACAAGCTTTGGATAGAATATTTGTATATTTGTAATACATAACAACCAACATTAATAACTATGACAATACATTGTTTACATAGCGGAGAAGAGTTTTCTCCCACAAGAAGTAATCAGAAATTTGCTTCTGCTCAAAATCGAATCAACTATCACAACACGAAAATGTGTGCTGTTAGGAAGTCACGCTCTTTTGTAGATACTAAGCTCCATAAAAATTATCGCATACTTAATGAGTTAATGGACGGTAAAACGAACCTATCTTTTCATAAGCAGTTTATGCTTGGAAAAGGTTACTCTTTTGATGTCTTAACTCATTTTGAAGATGAAGATGACAAAAGATATAAGGCGGTTTACGAGTACTTAGTTTTTGAGAAAGGAGAAACAGTTCATTTAAAAAAGTACAAATAATGGTAGATATTACAACTGTTCAACCATTTGCTATACCTAAAAACATAGTACAGCTACAAGAGTTAAATACAGCTCTCACAAATCAAAATACAGAACTTACTACTAAGTCTTCAAATCTCATTTGGGGATTAGTCGGAGTATTAGTGATAGGAGGAATAATTTACATCAATTTAAAAAGTAAACTCGATGAACAAAACAACATTTACCCAAGGTAAAGAGTTCCTTTCCGATATATTAGGAGAGAAGCAAGTAAACATAATATTAATAATTGGTGGCAGTCTTGCAGCTCTTTATGTATTTGGTATTGGCTGCAAAGTCCTTGCACATACATCGGCTAACTATAAGGCACTTCAAAACATACTACAAGCATAATGAGACTCGCATTGTATTTACGTGTTTCTACTGATAAGCAGACCACGGAGAACCAAAAGCTACGTTTAGTTGAGTATGCAGAACAAAAGGGGTGTGACTACGCTATATTCGAAGAAGTAGAGAGTACAAGGAAGACTCGACCCGTAAAACAAGCCTTATTGGCTCAGTTAAGGGCTAAGAAGTTTGATGCAGTAGTCGTGTATAAATTGGATAGGTGGGCAAGAAGTTCATCAGAACTCATTCTTGATACAAAAGAGATATTAGATAAAGGTGTTGGCTTTATTTCTCTTTCAGATAATCTAGACTTCTCTACTGCCTCGGGGAAACTTCATTTTCAGATTCTAAGCTCTTTTGCAGAATTTGAACGTTCACTAATATCAGAACGAACTATAGAAGGACTTAACAGAGCGAGAAGTCAAGGAAAGCAGCTTGGTAGACCCAAAGGAAGTAAAGACAAAAACAAACGCCGTAAAAGTGGTTACATCCTTCGGGAAGCAAACAAAAGAAAGCATCTAGATGAAGGAGGTGGTATTTATAAATCTATTGAGACTTATCTTAACTAATTTTTTAATCGACGGCTTCGCGGTAGTGTTAAATATGTAAAGTGTTAAAAAGCGCGAATAACACGAACCTCGTAGGTATAGTCCTTATTCAAGTAGCCGTATACCTGACCGTTATCAAAACTTACTCCGTACGAACAAGGATTATTGTTCTCTGAAGATGACCAATAGAATACATCATAAAAACCGCCAATATCACCCTGTAGACCACCATTTCCTATGGCGTAATACATTCCTTCTAACTCACCAACTGATGGTAAATACCAATCGTCGTAACCTTGTGATGTATAACTTTGTGCAAAAGCTATAGCATCCCACCATTGCATTTCGCCTAAGTTAGATGTGTTGGCTACCAATCCTGTACCATCTTCATTAATTTGGAAGACATAACCACCTTGATGATTGTCTCCTATTTGTAATAATTCAGCCCCATCACAGTCATAACCTTCTTGAAGATAAGTACAACTTCCATCAACCATATTAGCTTCTATATTGAAGTTACAAGCTGTTTCATCCATACAGCCCATTGTCCAATTTCCGAAGGCTCTTATTGGACGAACTAAGTCATTAAAAGTCTTAGAACCTGTACTCGTTAAGAAATTTGAGAAACTTATATACCAAGCTGTTGAATTATTAATTTCAGAAGATGACCAATACCAAGTACTTACAAAATTACCTGTATTTCCTTGAATACTTCCATTTCCAATTTTAGTATACATTTCTGACAGCTCATCTTTAGAAGGGAGATACCAATCGCTAAGATTATCTGACACATATTCCAAAGCTATTGTAGCAGCAGTCATCCCTCCATTTTCATCAACGCAGCCTTGGTTAAAAATATCTAATGTATTTTGATACCCTGCACCTATTTGTGTCCCATCAGCTCCTTGAACATTCTCATTGAAGCACCCCCACTCATAAGCACCTATATCATCCAATGCAGCAACTAACCCTCTCGTACCTGATTCGTCTAAATAGAATAAATATCCACCTTCCATTACATCACCTATCTGAGCCGTGATATTTCCATCACAGTCATAACCTTGTTGAGGATACTCGCAATTTCCATCAGCCATATTTGCTTCTGAATTGTAATTACACGCAGTTTCATCCATACAACCCATTGTCCAATTTCCGAAGGCTCGAACGACACCTATGTTCTTAGGGGATGCTTTTCCACTAACATTTACCTCACCATCATAGAAATTCACCAAATGAGCCCACTCATCGTCTACTTCTGACGAAGACCAATACCAATTATCACTAAAATTAAAATTGTAAGAACTGATATTAATAGACTCTTGCGATAAATGTATATATAATTCTGCGAGTTCATCTTGTGACGGTAAGAACCAATCGCTGTAGCCACCTGATTCGAAATTTACAGCAGCCTCAGCTGCGGTTAAATCACCATTTTCTGATGTACACTCAAGGTTTACTAGGTTGAGCGTATTTTGGTACCCTAAACCTATAGCTTGGTCATTCACTCCATTTACTTCTATCCCATAACAACCCCATTCATACGTCCCTTCTACATCTTCCAAAGCAGCGACCAATCCATAGCCACCAATTGAATCATAATAAAATACTATTCCACCTTCAGCAAGGTCACCAACCTGTAGTGAAGGGCATTCCCACTCGTAAGGCCAATATGGATTTGTTGAGAATGAAGTTTGAATAGCACATTGGTTTTCTGTTGATAGATTTGCGTCTTCAAACATATTACTCATATTAGTCACATTAGAGATATCCCAACTTGATAGGTCAGATGAAAAATTAAGAGCATATCTAAACATCGAACTCATATTATTCACATTAGAGACATCCCAACTTGATAGGTTACTTGAAAAATTTTCAGCAGCGTGAAACATACCTAACATAGTAATAACATTGGAAACATCCCAACTCGATAAGTCACTTGTAAAATCATCACAACCAGTAAACATCTGAGTCATATCAATCACATTAGAGACATCCCAAATCGATAAGTCACTTGTGAAATTATCACAACTACTAAACATCTGAGCCATATCAATCACATTAGAGACATCCCAACTCGATAAGTCACTTGTGAAATTATAACAACTATTAAACATTGAGTTCATATTAGTCACACTAGAGACATCCCAACTCGATAAGTCACTTGTGAAATTATGAGTTAAACCAAACATCTGAGCCATATCAATCACATTAGAGACATCCCAACTCGACAGGTCACCTGTAAAATTATTTGCATTAAAAAACATAAAACTCATATTACTCACATTAGAGACATCCCAACTTGATAGGTCAGATGAAAAATGAGCAGCACTCCAAAACATCAAACTCATATCAATCACATTAGAGACATCCCAACTCGATATATCATCATTGAAAGTTGAATAATCTTTGAACAAGCTACTCATATCACTTACGTAAGATACATCCCAATCAGATATATGTCCATAAATAGCTTCAGTTGAATCAGGGTTTGAAATCCAATTTGCAACCCTTTTATGAATATTTCCTTGTGTAATTTGAAAACACTCAAATCCTTGTTCAGCAAAAGAGCAATCTCCTTCATCGGTTGCTGATTGATTATAGTTACAAGCATTTGCATCTTGACATCCAATTATTTCCTCAGAGTCAGGAACTCCATCTCCATCAGAATCATAATTACAACTACCATCATCTACATTAGCCCATTGGTTAAAGTTGGTAGCTTCACAATCAGAACATCCCTCAAGATTAGCCCAAGTAATAGGTTCACAAAAAGAGAAGCCATATACAGTGTTCGCCATTTTAATTTGATACCCTTCGCCGCCGACTAAAAGACCTATACCATTAAATCCATATTCAGGCATATAGACAGAGCCGTTATTGGTTTTAACGAGAAGAACTTTATCTATTATCGAGGAAAATGCTTCAACTATGTCAATCTCTTGAGAGCAAGGAAATCCGAACATATTCCACCCACCTACAAAGTTCTTTGTAATTGTTGGGTTAGCTTCTTCAGTATAATTTATAAAGTCAGTAACAGAGAAGCAAGGGTCTTGCTCTTGTGCAATTGCAAATAGAGGAAGTGTAAGAAGTAAGTAAAGTATATTTTTCATATTATTAGATTTAATAGATAGTAAATGTAGTAAAAACAAACAATACCCTCCCAAACAATTAAGCCCTCCTAAAGCCCACTACTTTGGGTGCATCCTCCCCTGTATTTTAAGGTGCAAATAAACATTCCTTTGTTTGGTCGTTTTTGTTTATTTTTGGGCTATATGTTAAATGAAGCAAATACAAGAAAACAACTAATAGATAGGTCTCTTGAATCAAGAGGTTGGAAAGACGAATACTTAAATTGTGAGTACACTTTTACAGATGGTAAAAAAACTCCAGGCGGTGGTAAGGGGCAACAATGCTCAATTGACTACTTACTTCAGTATAACAATACTAATGTAGGACTAATTGAAGCAAAGAGAGAAGGTCTAACTATTACTGAAGGATTACAACAAGCACAAGACTATGGATATAAGTTAGGGGTAAGATTTGTTTACTCTACCAATGGACACGGAATCTTTGAATATGATATGGAGTCAGACTCAGGGAAAGTGATTGAAGAGTACCCAACACCAGAAGAGTTATACCAAAGAGTACAAGGAGATAATCCTGAAAAAGTAAAGATGTTAAAAGAGCCGCTTATTCAAGAGGGTTCTATGATTCCAAGATATTATCAGAAATTAGCAGTACAAAGAGCTATTGCTGCTATAGCTGATGGCAGCAAACGAGTATTACTGACTTTAGCAACAGGGACAGGGAAAACATTTATTGCCTATCAAATTGTAAGGAAATTACTGAATTTGAAATGGAGGGTAGATGGAAAAGAACAACAACCAAAAGTCTTATTCCTTGCAGATAGGAATATATTGGTAGACCAAGCCATCAATACATTTAATAACATTGAACATCAGATTGTAAAAGTTGATGGGAAAGAGATTAGAAAAAGAAATGGAGCTGTTCCTTCTTCTGCAAATGTCTATTTCGCCATTTACCAAGCCTTGACAGGCAATAGAAGTGAGAATGTAGAGATTTTAGAATATTACAAGCAGTACCCTAAAGACTTTTTTGACATCATTATTATTGATGAATGTCACAGAGGGAGTGCTAATGAAGAAGGAAGTTGGAGGAGAGTACTTGACCATTTTGAAGATGCAGTACACTTAGGTTTAACGGCAACTCCCAAAAGAGAAGATAATGTTGATACTTACAATTACTTTGGGCAACCTGTGTATGAGTACTCTTTAAAAGAAGGTATTAATGATGGTTTTTTAACGCCTTATAAAGTAAAGAGAGTTCGTACCAATTTGGATGAATATATCTTTAAATCGGGTGATAGCGTAAAGCAAGGTGAACTTGGTAAGCAACAATACGACCAAAATGAGTTTAATAGAACAATCATAATTCCAGAGCGAATAGACACGATTGCACAAAATATTCTTGACTTAATAAACCCGATGGATAAAACCATTGTGTTTTGTGTAGACCAAGAACACGCACTAAGGATGAGAGATGCCATAAACAGACACAAAACTGTTAGGGATATGGACTATTGTGTTAGGGTTACATCTGATGAAGGGCAAAGAGGAAAAGAGAAGTTAGAGCAGTTTCAAGATAACGATAAAGACATTCCTGTTATCCTTACTTCATCACAAATGCTAACCACAGGAGTAGATGCAAGAAATGTAAGAAACATTGTGTTGGTTCGGAACATCAACTCTATGGTAGAGTTTAAACAGATTATAGGTAGAGGTACACGAATCTTTGAAGGGAAAGACTACTTTTCCATTATTGATTATACAGGAGCAACTAATAATTTTTATGATGAAGAATGGGATGGGGTTGCTGAAGAGCAAGTGCAAATCACCAAATCATCACCAAATCCAAGCACTCCAATAGTAAACGAGCCTAATCCAGATTACAAAAAGAAGGAAAAGGTAATCGTGAAATTAGCACACGGCAGAACGGTGAAAATTATAGACATCGACACACGCTATGTAGGTGCAGATGGAACACCACTTAATGCAGAAGAGTTTTTGAAGCAATTGGTGGGTAGTTTACCAAGCCTTTACCAAGATGTAGAACAGTTAAGAACCATTTGGAAAAGCCCATCAGAAAGAGCCATATTATTTAAGGAATTAGAAAGTGTAGGTTTTGGTGCTGACAATCTTAAAGATTTAAAATCAATGATGAAGGCAGAAGATTCTGACATCTTTGATGTACTTGCTTATCTTTCTTTCAATACACCTATGAAAACACGAAAGGAAAGGGTTTCAAGTGTAAACGATAACGAGCAAGTATTTGCTGTGTATTCCGACTTCAAAGCCATTGACTTTTTGAAATTTGTATTGTTAAGATATGAAGTAGATGGAGTTGAGGAGTTAGGAGAAGATAAAATAGGAGACCTTATAAAACTAAGTGAATTAGGCTCAATACAAGACGCTAAGAATGTTTTTGGGGGACTACCCCAACTTAAACAAGCGTATTATAAACTACAAGAAAATATATACCAAGCGGTATAAAAAAATATGAGTCAATTAAGCAATAAGATAGACCAAGTAAGAGACATCCTAAGAACGGATGATGGGATTAGTGGAGCAATGGATTACACACAAGCAATATCTTGGGTGTTGTTTTTGAAATTCTTGGACGACTATGAAAGCTCTTTAAATGATGAAGCCTTTTTAGAAAACAGGACTTACAATTATGTAATTGACAAAGAACATAGATGGAGTACTTGGGCTTGTCCAAAGGATGAAAGTGGGAAGTTAGATATTAGAAATGCGGTTACTTCTGATGACTTAACCGACTATGTAAATCAGAATTTGTTTCCTTACCTAAAGAGTTTTAATGATAATGTGCAAGATGTAAAGTCTGTCCGTTATATGATTGGGAATATCTTTGGTTATATCCGAAACAACATTGCAAACGGAAGTACTTTGCGTGAAGTGCTGAATGTAATTGACACGCTTAACTTCCAGAGTAATGATGAGATGTTTGAACTCTCGTTGATTTACGAAACACTACTTAAAAATATGGGAGGTTCTTCTGATGCAGGAGAGTTTTACACCCCAAGAGCCGTAATTAAGGCAATGGTAGAATCGGTAAACCCAACAGTAGGACAAACAGTATATGATGGTGCTGTGGGTTCAGGTGGGTTTTTGATACAAGCCTATGACTATATGAGCAAAGGCGACCTCAGCACTAAGGAACAACAATTCTTAAAAAGAGATACCTTCTTTGGTAATGAGAAAACCCCTTTGGGTTATGTAATGGGCGTTATGAATATGATACTACACGGTATAGATAGCCCTAATGTGTTTAAGCAAAACACCCTTACACAGAACATACGAGACATACAGGAAAAAGAAAGACACAATGTAATATTGGCGAACCCACCTTTTGGAGGGAAAGAAAAGAGCCAAGTACAACAGAATTTCCCTGTGCAAAGTGGAGCGACAGAGATGCTGTTTATGCAACACTTTATGAAGATGTTGAAGTTAGATGGTAAAGCAGCAATTGTAGTGCCTGAGGGTGTGTTGTTTCAAGGGAATAACGCCTTTAAACAAGTAAAGCAAGAACTCTTAGAAAACTTTAATGTTCATACGATATTGAGTTTACCAATGGGGGTTTTCCTTCCGTATTCTCCTGTTAAAACGAACATTGTTTATTTTGATAGAAAAGGAGCAACTTCTGATATTTGGTATTACGAATTAGTACCACCATACAAACTGACTAAAAACAAACCTATACAGTATAACCACTTTAAAGAGTTTTTGGACTTAAAGGATAAGAGAACGGAAACAGACAACTCTTGGATTGTAAAAGTGGAGGACATAAAAGACTATGATATTTCAGCAAATAACCCTAATGCAGCAGAGGAAAAAGAACTCTTGCCGCCTAACGAGATATTACAAGCTATTAGAACAAACGATAAGGAGTTAGGAGAATTGATTAACAACATAGAAAGTTTGTTGAATGAATAGAGATGTAGAAAAAACATTACCTGAGGGGTGGAAATATGCGCAGTTAGGTGATTTATCTGAGTATATAAACGGATATACTTTTAAATCTAAGGATTGGTCAAATAAAGGGTTGCCAATAATTAGAATACAAAACTTAAATGGAAAAGATGAGTATAATTATTTTGAATCTGAGATAAAGGAGAAATACAAAGTATTTAATGGTGATATACTAATTAGTTGGTCTGCTTCTTTAGATGTTTATTATTGGCAGGGAGGTGATGCGGTATTAAACCAACATATTTTTAATACAAAACTAAATACTGAGATAATAACAAAGGAATTCTTTTATCATACAATTAAATACTCATTAGCCGAGATAAGTAGAAACCTACACGGTATGGGATTGAAACATATAACAAAAGGGAAATTTGAAAGAATACTTTCGCCTTTACCCCCACTTGAAGAACAAAAACGCATAGTAAACAAAATAGACACCTTATTTGCTAAAATAGATAAAGCCATAAGCCTTACAGAAGAAAGTTTAGTACACGCTAAGAATTTGTTGCCCTCTGTACTAAAAGAGGTTTTTGAAAAAGGAAAAGCAGATGGTTGGGAAGAGAAGAAGTTAGCTGAGGTTTGTACAATAATAAATGGAAGAGCCTACAAAAAAACAGAATTATTGTCAGAAGGAAAATACAAAGTTTTAAGGGTAGGTAATTTATTTACAAATAACTCTTGGTATTGGTCTGACTTAGAGTTAAAAGAAGATAAGTATATTTCTAATGGAGATTTAATTTATGCTTGGTCTGCTTCTTTTGGTCCAAGAATGTGGAGTGGTGAAAAGGTTATTTATCATTATCATATATGGAAAGTTGTTGAAGGAAATCAGGTTTCAAAGGATTTTTTATTTAATTGGTTAGATTGGAAGACAGAAACAATAAAAAAGGAAAATACAACAGGAACGACTATGATGCATGTTACCAAAGGAATGATGGAGTCCTTAGTAATTCACTATCCTGATATTCAAGTTCAAGAACAGGTTGTAAAATCGATAGAAAAGTTAAAAAAGAATTGTGTACAAACTCAATTCAAATTAGAGGAGCAGTTGGGGTACTTAAAGCAGTTAAAGTCCTCAATACTTAGTAAAGCATTTAAAGGAGAGTTGTGATGTGGTTAATAAAAAGTATAATAGGAAATCTCATTACCCAAATCATCATCTCTATAATGTCAGGAGGTGTTTCCATTTTCTTAATAATAGATGATAATGTTTTGCGGACAACACCTAATTTTCTATGGTATTCGATACTTGTAATTCTATCTGTATATTGGTTAGTATTGTTATACAGGCGGAGAAAGAGAAACATTGAGAGTAACAGAAGTCAAATAACCTTTCTTAAAAGTGAGCCAGTTTATGGGTGGTATGTATGGGGTGAGTATGTATATGAAGGTTTAGTGTGGAATGTTAAAACTCCAAAAGAAAGCCTATTTGGTATGATGTCTGAGAGAGTGGTTACAATTTATGATAGTCCAATAGAATCGATAGAGTTAGATTCCGACCCTTTGTGTGTAAAATGTAAAACTGAATTGGTCGTAAAGGAGTCAGTGTTAAAATTTAATACTTATAAATGTGAAAATTGTAAAAAGTCTATTAGGAAACTTAAAGATAAGTTTGATGTTAAAGATTCTGCTTTGAGGGTTTTAAAAGGGATAGTCAAAAGAAGAGAAATAAAAGTAGATGAAGAATGAAACTAAAAACACTACATATTGTGTCGAATTTAGAAATTAAAAAAAGTCCGTAGGTGTAAAACCTTAGTGTTCTATAACCACTATGTATAAGAATACTATACTACAACAAGGATACAGCCAAATCGGCAAAAAGAGTGTCTTTATGCTTATCGTAGAACTTCCCAAGCTTTTCAAGGTCTGCAAAGAAAGTGTTCGATAGTTGGACTGACTTGTGTACAAAGTGGGACAAATTGACTTTATAGTCATTTTGTCCCACTTTTTTTTGCTTAAAATTCTACGCCATTAGCAGAAAAAGTTAATTGACATAATGTGTGCTCCTAATTTAAGAGTTACTCTCAACTCTAGATCCTTAAGGAAAGGATTACGATAAATAGATCATCCTGATACATTATAACGAACTACTACTATATAAACCTACTCTCGATCGTTTACATCGATTGTTTTAGTCCTATTAAACAAGGCTAAGCAACAATAAACCTGAAAATCATCCTACTTATTAGAACTAATCTATTGATTGGGGATTTATTTTAAAAACATCAACACTCTAAACATCAACTGATTGACCTAAAAATAGGGTCTATTATTATTTGTTTAAACAAACGATAGTGCGATTTATATTTAAGACCCTACAGGTAAAACTCTATGTTTGTCTCAAAATAATGAGGATTTCTAATATTATAAATTGAGAGTAAATAATAGATTGCAAATGGAATAATTATTTAATTAACGAACGCTAGGGCGAAATTCAGACTAGAGGGGGATAGGTTGTTACAGCCCTAGTGCTCGTTAATTTTTAACTTTAATTGTAAGTACGTTGTATTGCTTTTTATGCTTTAAGGTTCTAATTTTAAAAAAATCTAAACCTATTTTGGCGCAATAAAACAAAATACTATTCTTTACTATTTACTTAGTTCAAATATTAAATAAATGAGCTAACCAGCGCAACAACATCCTTCATAAATTACAGTTTACTAACAGATTTTAAGAGTTATTTTTTTATTAAAAACATCTAATTTCTAGACCAATTTTTATTCTAATTTCCTTGTAAATCTATATAAATTAAACACACGTTAATATGATAACAATACTACAATGTATAAAGAAAGAAACCCTAAAATGCTCCTTATTAGTTATAGGCTTTATGAGTGCTGGAGGACTTTACGCCCAAGAGCTATATGTAGCTTCGGGGGGCAACTTAAGTGTAAGCGCAGGCGATGCACTGTATGTAAACAATAACTTAGGAATCCATGCATCTGGAAGCCTTACAGTCAATTCGAGCAGCAGCACAAGTGGCTCGCTGTTGGTTACCGGAACTTCCACAGGAAACATTGTCTACGAACGTAATATAGCAGACTCCAATTGGCATTTGGTCGCTGCACCTGTTAGTAGTCAAAGTATAAACAGTTTTGCAACTGGTAATAATGCAATTAATACAAACGGAAGTAATTATGCTATAGCCACCTACAACAATAGCAATTCGGCTGGTAGCCGATGGGAGTATTACACTACTACCTCTGCACCAAGTGCCGGTAACTTTACACCTGCAAAAGGTTACTCTACAAACAGAACTGCAGCTGGAACCTTTACATTCGAAGGCGAAATGGCAACTTCCAATGTCCCGATTTCTTTAAGTACAACAAGTGGTACACACCACTGGGCATGCATAGGCAATCCGTACCCTTCGTTTTTAAAAGGGACAGATGACTCAGAAATAAACAGTGTTTTAAAAGAAAACTTTAGTGTGTTAGACGATAGTTACAAAGCACTTTACCTGTGGGATGGTTCTGCATACCAAGCGATAAATTATGCCAGCGGATCAACATACTTAGCTCCAGGTCAATCTTTTATGGTAAAAGCACGGAGTGCAAACGAAAGTTTTAATTTTTCTGAATCTGACCAAAGTCATCAATCTGGGGTGGCTACTTTTTATAGAGTACTCTCCACACCAACCATAGACTTGTTTGTAAACAACGGTGCTGCCGAAAAAACGACTCGCCTTAAATATTACGATACTAGTACATTAGGTCTAGACCCAGGTTACGATGCTGCAGCTTTTGAAGATGGAGTACCCGACTTTTCATTAAATACCCATTTGGTGGCAGATAGTGAAGGATTAAACTTTATGCTACAGTGTTTACCTAACAATAGTTACGAAACCACTATAATACCCATATCAGTAAATGCCGAAGCTGGTACTACATTAAGTTTTAGTAGTCTGCAAAGTGGCGACTTGCCCGAAGATCTACATATCTATTTAAACGATATAGTAAACAACCAAATTACAGACTTAAAAGTAGAAAATTACGAAATCACTCTCCCCGCCACACTACAAGGTATAGGGCAGTTTTACCTACAAGCCACAGCGCAAGAGCTAACGATTACCACACAAGAACCTACAGACCTAAGTATATATTTCGTTACTAATAACACCCTTTTTATTAAAGGAATACAAGGGGATAAAGAGGCGAGTATAAAATTGTACAACACACTAGGGCGGCTAGTATTTACACAAAACTTTAATGCCGCACCAACAATACATTTGGCTTTACCAAATATCCCTACAGGAATATATATTGCAGAGTTACAAACACAGCTTGGGACTCATTCTCAAAAAATTATATCAAAATAAGGCTCTTATGGAAGATAAAAAAACAAAAGAAAGTGCTGACGAAATTTCTCGTAGAGAAGCTTTAGAAAAGCTGGGATTATATGGTAAGTATGTTGCCATTACAGCTTTTAGTACCTACTTAATTTTGCAACCTCAAAAAGCTATTGCCAGTAGTGCAGACCCACCGGGGGGAGGCTTTTAACAAACATTTAAACAAAAAAAATTATGAAACAAATACACTTAAAAAAAATCGTACAAAAGCTAGCTTTAATCTTGTTTTTAGGGACCATTTCGATTGAAACATACGCCCAAGTAGGAATAGGGACTTCTAGTCCAGATGCTTCAGCTGCTTTAGAAGTGCAAAGTACAACTCTTGGGTTTTTACCCCCTCGTATGACCAAAGCCCAAATGAATGCAATTAGTAGCCCTGTAGAAGGATTGATACTCTATTGCTACGATTGTGTGCCAAAAGGATTACATTACTATAATGGGTCGGATTTTTTAAATACAACTAATGGCTTAGTATCTAATACCACCACAGCCGGATTTGGCTCACAGCTTTCAAACATGGGAGCAAACGGGAGCTCTTTCTCTAACAATGCTACCTGCGCGATAAAAACTATTTCTTCTACAGCATGTAGTGCCGAAGAATTGTCTAATGGTATTGGTAACGACCCCAACGGCAACGGTTATACGGTAGTACAAATTGGCGATGCTACAAGTGGATATAACCAATGTTGGATGGCAGAAAACATGCAAGACGGATCGGGTCCAACAAGTGCATGGGAAGCAGAAACAGACAATGGCTGGTATGGATATTATGGCGATGGAGACCAAATACCAGATAGCCCTCCATCGGACTTTGATGAAAAAGAAGGGTTTCTTTACCAATGGTCTGCAGTTATGAATGGATCTACTATAGAACGAACTCAAGGTATTTGCCCTACTGCATGGCATATACCCTCCGATTGCGAATGGCTGTTTTTAGAAAACAACTTAGGTATGAGTATTTCTCAGCAAGAAATAGATAATTCATATCGTGGTACTAACCAAGGCACGAAATTAAAACCAGGAGGGGCATCTAATTTTGACGGGATCTATGTAGGTTACAGATTTAGTAATTCTACATTCAGTATTCGTGGGTCCTACACTAGCTATTGGACTTCGTCGACAATTGTTGGAGATGGTAAGTATCGTGGTCTAGTAGGCTTTTTTTTGGGGGGAAAGGTTTTTCGTGGATCAACCAGTAAGGCTAAAGCTTTAAGTGTTCGTTGTCTAAAAGATTAAAACCTTTGTAATTGTTACTATATAAAGCCTGAAGCCTATTCATTAGATTATTTAAACTGTAAAAGATTAGTAGTAGCAAAACACACGCTAACTGCAAACAAAATTTTTTACGAATCCAAAATGAATTACTCAATCATTTGGATCACACTTAGTAAGCGTATGGTAAACGGAAGTGCAATCGCTATGAAATAATTTGAAAGACTATGAAAATAATAATAATAAATCTTAGTTTCATATTTATCAGCCTCACTACAGCAGCGCAACAGAGCATTAGAGGCACAATAGAAAACGTAGACCTTGTGTCTTG
>Ga0308003_1000542_pt1 | contig 17072 bp, 6 predicted proteins | sample Neamet36_FD_203159 | JGI IMG/M metagenome (GOLD analysis project Ga0308003, IMG submission 203159) | Marine microbial communities from water near the shore, Antarctic Ocean - #36 | ecosystem: Environmental > Aquatic > Marine > Unclassified | place: Southern Ocean | collected 2014-06-06
CCGCCTTCTATAGTCCAGGATTCCCTCATAACAACCACCTTTTTCACTTGTTCATAAGGAGCAAATTGTTCGTTATAATGTGCAATTTCAGCATCGAATTTTTCAAGTACTTTTGGATGTGCAGCCATTTCTGCATTTGTGGTGTATGTAATTTTGTGTAGTTTACACCATACTTTTAAAGCTTCGAATTCGGGAACTATAAATGCACCTGGCATTTTTTCTCCTTCCCCTAAAACCATTACTTGTTCTATAATACGAGATTCTTTGTATTTATTTTCCATTACTTGAGGTGCTATGTATTTACCACCCGAAGTTTTGAAAATTTCTTTTTTTCTATCTGTAATTTTCAAATAGACACCATCAACCATTTTACCAATATCTCCTGTAGCAAACCAACCGTCTTTGTCGATAACTTCTGCGGTTAATTCTGGTTTATTGTAATAACCCATCATCACGTTTGCTCCTTTGCAAAGAATTTCTCCATCGTCGCCAAATTTCACTTCAACACCTGTCATCACTTTTCCAACAGTACCATAGGCTTTTCCACCTAATTCTGTAGTGTTAACAGAAATTACTGGTGAGGTTTCCGATAATCCATATCCTTCGTAAATAGGCATTTGGGCAGCTGTAAATACTCTTGCTAATCGTGGTTGTAATGCCGCGGCACCAGAAACGATGTATTTTATATTTCCACCAACTGCTTCTCTCCACTTGGTGAAAATTAATTTATTGGCTATTTTTAATTGAAATTCATACCACCAACCATTTTTACCTTCTAATTCGTGACTCAATCCCAAGTTTAGAGCCCAAAAGAAAAGCCCTTTTTTTATACCGGTAAGATCCGAGCCTTTGGCTACAATTTTATCGAACACTTTTTCCAGTAATCGAGGAACGGTAGGCATAATTGTAGGATTAACTTCTTTTAAGTTTTCTCCTAAAAGCTCAATACTCTCTGCATAGTAAATAGAGGTGCCTTTAAATAAATAGTAATATTCTATTACTCTTTCGAATACATGACATAGCGGTAAAAAACTTATAGCTCTATCCGTTTCATCAAAAGGAATGGCGTTTTTAAGACCAACTAATTGAGAGTATAAATTATCGTGCGATAACATAACTCCTTTTGGGTTTCCGGTTGTACCTGAGGTATAAATAAGTGTGAATAAATCAGATGATTTTACTTCTAACTGATTCGCTTTCATCTTTGAAGCTTGAGGGTTTGCTATCCCTTGTTCAATAATCTCATGCCAATCTTTCGCACCTTCAATCTCATCAAAAGCATAAATTGCCTCTAAGCTTTCTACCTTGTCGATAAGCATTTTTACTTTATCGAATACCTCTTCCGATCCTACTAAAAGAATTCTAGCGCCCGAATCGTTTAAGATATATTCGTAATCTGCAGTAGTAATGTTTGGGTAAATAGGTACGTTTATAGCCCCTATTTTATTTATCCCCATATCTGCCAAGTTCCATTCTGGTCTGTTAGGCGATACAATAGCAACCTTGTCGCCCCTGTCAATACCTAGGCTTAAGAGGCCATAACCTACAGAGTCCGTAATGTTTACGTATTCTTCAGCTGAGTATGTGCGCCAAACGCCATCTTCTTTTCCTGCTAATACATCAGATTTATTAAATTTCTGTCGTGTGTATTCTGCAAGTTCAAATATACGGGTGGGTTTTAAGTCCATAGTAGAAATAGATTGGTTTGGAATATTAATTCCAAATCTACTAAAAATCTTTTCAAAATCTATTGTTGCATTGCTATTGAGTTTTTTTTGAACTATAAGATTGAAAACTTACATTTGAAGAAATTAATATAATGGCTCCAAATCCTCATATGCTCGAAACACCCATAGAATTCCTAAAAGGAGTTGGGCCACAACGTGCAGCCATTTTACAAAAGGAATTACATATTTTTCGTTACCGTGATTTATTGGAGTTGTATCCTTTTAGATATATAGATAAATCATGTTTTTATAAAATTGATCAATTGCAAGCCGATTTGGCAGATGTACAAATTGTAGGGAAGATAATTCGTATTAATGAGGAAGGAGTAGGACGGAAAAAGCGTTTAAAAGCAACTTTTCAAGACGAAACTAATTCTATGGATTTGGTGTGGTTTAAAGGGGTTTCATGGGTTAAGAAAAGTATTAAAATTGGTGAACCGATTGTAGTTTTTGGAAAACCCACTTTGTATAATTCTACTTTTAGTATTTCTCATCCTGAAATAGAAACACTTGAATCTCATAAAAAGTCCTTGGTTACCGCAATGCAAGGTGTGTACCCTTCTACAGAAAAGTTAGGCTTAAGATCTCTACACTCTAAAGGGATTTCTAAGTTGGTACATGAACTCCTGGAGCAAGTTATCTCCTACATCCCCGAAACGCTATCCTTAGAAATAAGAAAAGAATATAAGTTGATTTCTAAACGCGATGCTTTACTAAATGTTCATTTCCCAGAATCTGAAACCTTATTAGCTCAGGCACATAGAAGATTGAAATTTGAAGAGTTTTTCTTTATTCAACTAGCGATGTTAAAGCTGAAACAACATAAAAAGGAAACTTATTTATCGTACCCATTTACTAAAGTTGGAAATTACTTTAATACATTTTATAAGGAGCAATTACCCTTTGAGTTAACAGGTGCTCAAAAACGAGTTCTCAAAGAAATAAGACTCGATGTAGCTACAGGTAAACAAATGAATCGTTTGGTTCAGGGTGATGTAGGTTCCGGAAAAACTATAGTTGCTTTAATGGCTATGTTAATAGCAAAAGACAATGGTTTTCAGGCTTGTTTAATGGCTCCAACAGAAATTTTGGCAAACCAACATTATCAAGGACTCCAAGAAATGGTGGAATCTATTGGTATGAAAATGGCAATTTTAACGGGTTCTACTAAAGTTGCTCGTAGAAGAGAAATTCACTCAGCCTTAGAATCTGGAGGATTAGATATTTTAGTTGGGACACATGCATTATTAGAAGACAAGGTTAAGTACCAAAATTTAGGTTTGGCTGTTATAGATGAGCAACATCGTTTTGGTGTTTCTCAACGCTCTAAAATGTGGAAAAAAAATAGTAAACCCCCACATATTTTGGTAATGACTGCAACACCAATTCCTAGAACTTTAGCTATGTCTGTTTACGGCGATTTAGATATTTCTTTAATTGATGAATTACCACCTGGAAGAAAACCCATTACAACACTTCATAAAACGGATAAACATAGGCTTTCAATGTTTCATTTCTTAAAACAAGAAATAGAAAAAGGAAGACAAGTATACATTGTTTATCCTCTTATAGAGGATAGTAAAACCTTAGATTATAAAGATCTGATGGACGGTTACGAAAGTATAAATCGTCATTTTCCAAAACCTCAATTTCAGGTTTCTGTTGTTCATGGCCGTATGAAAGCTGAGGATAAAGAAGCTGAAATGGCTCGTTTTGTTAAGGGTGAAACTCATATTATGGTTGCTACGACAGTAATAGAAGTGGGGGTGAATGTACCTAATGCTTCTGTAATGGTTGTTGAAAGTGCCGAACGTTTTGGCTTATCCCAGCTCCATCAACTCAGAGGTAGAGTAGGTAGAGGTGCAGAACAATCTTTTTGTGTCCTCATGAGTGGTGAAAAATTAAGTACTGATGCAAAGACTCGTTTGAAAACTATGGTGCAAACGCAGAATGGTTTCGAGATTGCCGATGTAGATTTAAAATTAAGAGGCCCTGGAGATATTATGGGAACTCGTCAGAGTGGGGTTTTAGATTTGAAAATTGGGGATTTAGTAAAAGATTCTAAAATTTTACAGTATGCTCGAAAAATTGCTGCTGAGGTATTAGTTAAAGATCCGAATTTGAGTTCTGAAGAAAACCTCCCAATTGCTAAAGAGTATATGCGTGCTTATCACAATAAAATGCAATGGAGTACTATAAGCTAATAATTATATAATGACTTCGGTAAATTGTATCGTGCTAGACTTTTTTTGATCACATAGATGTCTTAGAATTACTAATTATATGCCAAGAATAAATCACTAAATTTCAATCTTTAACTTTTAACGTGCAGCTTACGTTTTGTATGTTTGTGAGTTAATAAGAAAAACATTCCATGATAAAGGTTAGAAAGCAGGAAGCTTTAGATTTTCACTCTGAAGGAAGACCCGGAAAGATAGAAGTAGTGCCTACAAAAAGCACTAATTCGCAAAGAGATTTATCGCTTGCGTATTCGCCAGGAGTGGCTGAGCCGTGTTTAAAAATAGCAGAAAATAAAGAAGACGTTTATAAATATACAGCCAAAGGGAACTTGGTTGCTGTTATTTCTAACGGGACTGCTGTTTTAGGATTGGGCGATATAGGTCCTGAGGCTTCTAAACCTGTGATGGAGGGTAAAGGTTTATTGTTTAAGATTTATGCAGATATCGATGTGTTCGATATTGAAATGGACGTAAACGATGTAGATTCTTTTGTGAAGACTGTAAAAGCGATAGCTCCAACTTTTGGAGGTATTAACCTAGAGGATATAAAAGCTCCCGAATGTTTTGAAATTGAACGTCGACTTAAAGAGGAACTAAATATTCCTGTAATGCATGATGATCAGCACGGAACAGCAATAATTTCTGCTGCTGCTCTTTTAAATGCACTCGAAATTGTAAACAAAAAAATAGACGAGGTTAAAATTGTAGTAAATGGCGCAGGTGCTGCAGCTATTTCATGTACTCGCTTATATGTTTCTCTCGGTGCTCGCCTAGAAAACATTGTTATGTGCGACAGTAAAGGTGTTATCCGTACAGATAGAGAAAATTTGTCTGGGCATAAGTTAGAATTTGCTTCAGCTAGAGATTTAACTAATCTTGATGATGCTATGAAAAACTGTGACGTTTTTGTAGGTTTATCAAAAGGAAATGTAGTGAGTTCTACTATGGTTAAGTCTATGGCATCGCAGCCAATTGTATTTGCAATGGCAAACCCAAGTCCAGAGATTTCTTACGAAAAAGTTATGGCTGCTCGAAAGGATATAATTTTTGCGACTGGTCGTTCTGATTACCCAAATCAGGTTAACAACGTTCTAGGTTTTCCTTATATTTTTAGAGGAGCATTAGACGTTAGAGCAACAAAAATTAACGAGGAAATGAAGATCGCTGCTGTAAAAGCGATAGCCAATCTTACCAAAGAATTAGTACCCGAAGAGGTTAATATTACCTACGGAGAAACCAATATTACTTTTGGATCCGATTATATTATACCAAAACCAAACGATCCAAGATTGATTTCTTGCGTAGCTCCTGCAGTAGCAAAAGCCGCAATAGAATCTGGTGTAGCCACTAATAAAATAGAAGATTGGGACGCTTATCGAGTATCACTCAATAAACGTATAGGTAGAGATAATAAATTATTGCGTAATGTTACCACTCGCGCAAAGTTAAATCCTAAACGAGTTGTATTTGCTGAAGCCGATCACTATAATATTTTAAAGGCAGCACAAATAATAAAAGATGAAGCTATAGGAGAACCTATTTTATTAGGTAGAATAGATAAAATTGAAGCATTAATAAAGGAGCATGGTTTCGACTTTGAAGGGGTAAGTATTATAGATCCTAAAGCCGATGGTATGCAAGAAAAACTGAACCAGTTTGGTGATGTTTTATGGGAGAAGCGAAGACGTGATGGTTACTCTCAGCATGAAGCAAGAAAGATTATGCGTGAGCGTAATTATTTTGGATCTATGATGGTTGAACTTGGTGAAGCTGATGCCATGATTTCTGGGTTTTCTAGAAATTACCCAGAAACAATTCGCCCAGCTTTGCAAATTGTTGGTACAGAAGACGGCGTAAAACGTGTAGCAGGTTTGTATGTACTTATGACTGCAAAAGGACCTGTTTTTATAGCCGATACTACTATAAACGTGAATCCTAATGCGGAACAGTTAGCAGATATTGCTGAGTTAACTGCCGATACAGTAATGCGTCTTGGAGTAAAACCAACTATGGCAATGTTGTCCTATTCTAATTTTGGATCTACCAAAGATGTAAATTCAATAAAAGTAAGAGAAGCCGTTCGTATTTTGCACAAACGCCGTCCAGACTTAACTGTTGATGGAGAGGTTCAGGCTAATTTCGCAATGAATAAAGAAGCTTTTGCAGAGAAATTCCCTTTCTCTGACCTAGCTAATAAACAAGTAAATGTGATGATATTCCCATCACTAGAATCTGGGAATATTGCATATAAGCTAATGCAAGAATTGGCTGGTTTCGAAACTATTGGACCTATTTTAATAGGACTTAAAAAAACCATTCATATTCTACAGTTAGGTGCAAGTGTAAAAGAAATTGTGAATATGACCACTTTGGCTGTTGCCGATGCTCATAATAAATTATCCAAACCATGATTACCCATATAAACGGAAAATTAGTAGAGTTGAATCCTGCCTATGCTGTTGTAGAGTGTAATGGAGTTGGATACATGTTAAATATATCGTTAAATACTTTTTCAAAGCTTGGGGAGTCTGAGTCGTGTAAACTATTTACTCACCTGGCTATAAAAGAAGATTCTCATACGCTTTATGGTTTTTATGATTCCCTAGAACGCAAGATTTTTAGAATGCTTATTTCAGTGTCTGGCGTTGGTGCTTCTACAGCAAGAGTGATTTTATCATCTATGCAATCTGCCGAAATACGTGATGCTATAGTTAACGAAGATGTGGCACTTATAAAATCAGTGAAAGGAATTGGAATTAAAACTGCCCAGAGAATTATCCTTGATCTTAAGGATAAAATGCTCAAAGCATTCGATGATATAGAAATTACCAGTAAGTCTGGCAATAGAAATAGAGAGGAAGCGTTATCTGCCTTAGAAGTTCTAGGTTTCCCTATGAAAGCGGTTCACAAGCTTATAGATAAACTAGTAGAGAAAGACCCTCTAATAGTAGTAGAAGACCTGGTGAAACAAGCATTAAAGCAGTTGTAAGTGAAATGTAATCAGTCGACTATAAAAATAGTTTTTACTTTTATTATTTGTTTTCTTGGCAATACTCTTGTTAAGGCACAAGATGATAGCTTGGCTTTGCCCTATCCTCAAATGCTTTTTAGTAATCCAGGTAATTTTACCCAAAATGTTCAATATAATTTACAGAATAATGACTTTACTTTTAGTAATTCTATAGGTAGTTTACAACAGTCAAGGCCACGTTTTATGAGTGATGCAGCATATAAAAAGTGGCTGTTTAATAAACAAATTCAAGGATTCTGGAGAGAGAAAGCTCAGTCTAATTTATTTGACCAGGGAATAGCAGGTACGAAACCCAAAATGCAAATTGGAGGCGAATCTTTTAGTCGTGTTTTTGGTGGAAATACGGTTGATATACGTCCGCAAGGTTCTGCAGAATTAACCTTCTCGGGAAACGTAAACAAAACTAAAAACCCATCTCTTACCGAAAAGCAGCGTAACCAGTCTAACTTTAATTTCGATCAAAGCATTCAAATGAATGTAATTGGTAAAATCGGAACCAAGTTATCCTTGCGTACAAATTACGACACCAAAAGTCAATTTGATTTCGAGAATCAAATGAAATTGGAATATACAGGTACTGAAGATGAAATCATAAAAAAGATTGAACTCGGGAACGTAAGTTTGCCGCTTAGTGGTTCGTTAATTTCTGGGACTCAAAGTCTATTTGGTATAAAAGCACAATTCCAATTTGGGAAAGCTACTTTTACAACAGTTTTCTCAGAACAGAAATCTGAAACAAGTACCATAAAGGTAGAAGGTGGCGCACAGACCACAAATTTTGAGCTTTTTGCAGCCGATTATGAAGCCAATAAGCACTACTTTTTAGCTCAGTATTTTTACGATTCCTACGATTTAGCCCTAGCAAACATGCCTTTGGTGAGTTCTAATATTACCATAACAAATTTGGAAGTTTGGGTTACCAATAAAACCGGAAATACTTCTAATGTTAGAAATATATTGGCTTTTCAAGATTTAGGGGAAAACTTAGATCAAGTATATAATCAAACACTATCTACTAGCTCCGAGCCTTTAAATGTAAATAATCCAGACAATAGAAACAATAATTTATATCCTACCGATTTAGTTGCTTCTTCTCCCTCAATAAGAGAAGTGAGTCAGATTACCTCTTTGTTAAGTGGTTCAGGTTTTGTTCAGTCTGTAGATTACGAAAAAATAGAAAACGCAAAAAAGCTAAGTAGCTCTGAGTATAGTTTCAATGCTCAATTAGGATTCATCTCTTTAAATCAATCTTTAAATTCCGACGAAGTTTTAGGAGTTTCCTTTCAATACACCATCAACGGAACACCCTACCAAGTTGGAGAGTTTTCTACAGATGTAGCCTCACCAGGGGTTTTGATTTTGAAATTATTAAGATCTACAACTCTAGATGTAAGCCTTCCAATGTGGCGCTTAATGATGAAGAACGTTTATGCTCTGGGAGCGTACCAAGTAAACGAAGAGGATTTTGAATTGCAAATTATGTATCAAGACGATGAGTCGGGTACTCCATTGCCTTATATTCCAGAAGAAGGTTTGAGTAGCGAACTTATTATTCAAACCTTAAATCTTGATAATCTTAACCAAAATAATGACCCTGGCGCAAATGGGGTGTTTGATTTTATTTCAGATTTAACTATAAAAAAATCCAATGGTAGGGTTTATTTGCCTGCTGTAGAGCCTTTTGGTTCTTACCTTAGATCTAAATTTCAAGAAGCAGAAATAAGCCAAGAAATCACAGATACCTATATTTTTGATGCTCTTTACGATTCCACAAAAACAGCTGCATCGCAGTTGGCAGAACTCAATAAGTTTTTACTTAAAGGACAGTATAAATCTTCTTCGGGCGCCGATATACCTTTAAATGCAATGTATATTCCTCCTGGTTCGGTAAGTGTAACTATGGGTGGTGTAGCCTTAGAGGAAAATATTCATTATACCGTAGATTATAACTTGGGTAGAGTGAAAATTATTGATGAAGGAATATTAAGTTCTGGGCAGCAAATAGATGTGAAGTTGGAGAATAATTCTGGTTATTCAAATACTACAAAACGGTATTTAGGCTTGCATGCCGACTATAAATTTAACGATGATTTATTGTTAAGTGCGACATTGTTGAATCTCTCCGAAAGTTCTCAAACTACTAAAATTAATATGGGCGATGAACCTATATCGAATACGATTTGGGGAATTAACGGCTCATATAAAACAGAATCTCAACTCTTAACTACCATTATAGATAAGCTGCCTTTAATTGAAACAAAAGAAAAATCGAATTTTACTTTATCGGGTGAATTTGCTCAATTTATACCTGGTCATTCTAAAACCTTAAATGTAGATGCGGAAGGAACCGCTTATATAGATGATTTTGAAAATAGCCAATCGCCTATAGATTTAAGAAACTCCAATACTTGGAATTTGGCAAGTACACCACAGGATGGTAAATTATTTGAAGAAGCTTTATTGAGCAACGATATCCAATATGGGTATAACAGAGCTTTAATTTCGTGGTATTTTATAAATTCTGATTTTCAACGAGAAACCGTTTATGCACCTAGTCATTTATCTGACGAAGATCGAGAAGCTCCCTATGTTCGTGAGATTTCTATCAACGAAATTTTTCCAGATAAAGACATTCCAAATGGACAACCATTACGTTTGCGAACTTTCGATTTAGCGTTCTACCCTGAAGAACGTGGGCCTTATAATTACGATGTTGAAGGTGGTGAATTTTCGAGTGGTATAGATGAAGATGGGGCTTTATTAAATCCTGAATCTCGCTGGGGTGGAGTCGTTAGGAAAATTGATAATAACGATTTTGAAACCGCAAATATTGAGTTCTTAGAATTTTGGATGATGGATCCTTTCATTGAAAACCCTCTGGATGCTGGTGGAGATTTCTACATTAATTTGGGGAATGTTTCAGAAGATATTCTTAAGGATTCACGAAAGAGTTACGAAAATGGATTGCCTATTAATGGCGGAGACGATAATATAGATACCACAGCTTGGGGGAGAGTTCCTTCTGTACAAGCATTGGTAACTGCTTTTAATAGTGGCGAAAGTGCTAGAGCCAATCAAGATGTTGGTTTAGATGGTTTAGATGATGAAATGGAGCGAAATTTCATTCCTTTTAATACCTCAGAAACAAGTTCTTACTTAGATCGTATCACCGAAAAATTTGGTGAAGGTTCACCTGCTTTTGTAAAAGCAAATAAAGATCCATCGGCAGATAATTACCATTTTTATTACGGTTCAGATTACGACTCTCAAGAGAAACCAATTCTAGATCGATACAAAAAATACAATGGTTTAGATGGGAATTCTCCAATGGATAACGACTCTCAGTCCTCTTATACACAATTGCCAGATATAGAAGATATAAATAGTGATTACACGCTAAGTGAGTCTGAGTCTTATTACCAATACCGTATAAGCATGAAGCCTGATTCTTTACAAGAAGTAGGATCAAACTTTATTACTTCTATTATAGAAAATGCGGGACCAAACAATGACACACGTTGGATTCAATTTAAAGTTCCCATTAGAGATTTTGAGTATAAAGTTGGAACAATCCCCGATTTTAAGTCCATACGGTTTATGCGTATGTTTATGAAAGGATTTTCTAATCCTACAGTTTTGCGTTTTGCTACTTTAGATATGGTTCGTGGAGAATGGCGTAAATATTTAAACAACTTGGCGCGCCCAGATGCTATCGAAGGCGATAATACTACCTTCGATATTTCTGTTGTAAACTTAGAAGAAAATGGACGTAGAGATCCTATAAATTATGTTTTACCTCCAGGTATAATCAGAGATCGTGTGTTAGGTTCAACGGCTACACAACAACTCAATGAGCAATCTATGAGTTTTAAAATTTGCGATTTAGCCAATGGCGATGCTCGTGGTGCATTTAAAAATGTAACCATGGACATGAGGATGTATAATAAAATTAAATTCTTTGTTCATGCCGAAGAAATGAATCCTGATGAGCCTTTAGCCGACAAGGATTTAAGTGTGTTTATTCGTGTAGGAACCGATTATAGCTCTAATTATTATGAATACGAAGTTCCTTTAGATGTAACCGTTTGGGGGGCTTCGGCAAGAGATGAGGTTTGGCCAGAGAATAATCAATTCGAAATTAATTTCGACAAGTTAAAGGAGGCTAAAGCTGCTAGAAATACAGAAATTAGAACTGGTAATGTAGCGGTTAATTTTACCACGCCATATTATTATGCTGATGGCACTAGACGTATTACCATTGTTGGTAATCCAAATTTGGGAAATGTTCGTACCATAATGTTAGGGCTTAGAAACCCTGAACAAGATGCCACTTTTAATCCTGAAGATGATGGCTTGGATAAGTGTGCTGAGATATGGATAAACGAATTGCGCTTAACCGATTTCGACGAACGTGGTGGATGGGCAGCTAAAGCTCAAATGAAAACCCGTTTGGCAGACATAGGAAGCATTAGTTTAGGTGGGAATATTAGTTCTGTAGGTTTTGGTAGTCTTGAGCAAAGTGTAACAGAGAGAAATATTGAAGAAACCAGACAATATAATTTTACCTCAAATATAGAGTTAGGAAAACTTTTTTCTGAAGAGGCAAACATTAAAATACCTCTTTACATTGGCCTTTCAGAAACAGTGCTAAAACCACAGTTCAATCCTCTTGATCCAGATGTAGAATTACAAGCCTCTATTGCAGCAGAGCAAACTCAAGGAGCTAAAGATACGCTGCGCAGTATTGTAGAAAACTACACAATGCGTAGATCTATAAATTTAACCAATGTTCGCAAGGAAAGAGGCAGCGGAAAAAAGAAATCGGTAAAAAACAAAGGTGGCGGACGTGGAGGTAGGAGTGGCGCTAAAGGAGGTGCTAAAAATAAACTCTACGATATTGAGAATATAAGTTTGAGTTATTCTTTTAACGAAGTGTTTAATAGAAATATAAATACTGAGTTTAGCATTATGCAAGAGCATAATGGTGGTGTTGGGTATAACTTTAATAATAGTCCGAAAAATTACAAGCCTTTTGGGAAAATTAAATTCTTAAAAAAGTCGAAGTATTTAAGACTAATTAAAGATTTTAATTTCTACTTATTACCTAAAACAATTTCCGCTAGAACAGACTTTAATAAAAGCTATTCTGAAACTAAAATGAGGAATTTGGCGAGTTTAAATGCACTATCGTCAGTTAACATTATTGAACCAGATACCATGTTCAATAAGATGTTTAATATAACTCAGAATTATAGTGTAAAATACGATTTAGCTAGAAGTATAAAACTGAACTTCTCTACAAATTCGCGTTCTATAGTTGACGAACCTGAAGGGAAAATCGATAGCCAAATAGAGAGAGATGCTCTAAGAGATAGTATTATGAGTTTTGGTAGAGCAACAGCCTATCACCATCAGTTTGATGTGCGTTATACTGTACCTATTAATAAATTTCCGCTTACCGACTGGATAACACTATCTTTAAATTACGATGCGACTTACGACTGGACTGCAGGGTCTATGGCTACCGTAAACGATTCTATTAATTTGGGTAATGTTATTCAAAACACCAATAACCAAAAGATTAATGCTCAATTAAATTTAAAGTCTCTTTACAATAAGGTTCCTTATTTTAAGAAAATTAATTCTTCCTCTTCTAAAAAGAAAGGACGTGGAGGTAGAAACCAAAAGACTGAAAAAAAATCTAGTAAGATAGAGGACGATAAAAAAGACGACAAAAATAGTGATGACAAGAATGAGGAAGAGGCTGAAGAAGAAAAACGTGAATTTAAGTTGTTTGAACATCTTACTAGAGCCTTACTTTCGGTACAAAGTATAAATTTGAGTTACGACGAACGTAATGGTACTATGCTTCCTGGATTTAAGCCCTCTACTGGAGCATTAGGGCAGAATAATATGTTTCAGGCAAATTCTGCTCCTGGTTGGGGCTTTGTAATGGGAGACCAAAAAGATATTCGTTTAAACTTGGTGAAAAATGGGTGGCTTTCTACCGATACACTTTTAAACCAACAGTACACAACTCAGTTTACCTCTCGTTTAAATTTCCGAGCTACTATAGAACCTGTAAAGAAATTGAGATTTAAGCTTACTGCACAGAGAAATCAAACTACCAATACTTCTGAAACCTATAGAAATACAGGTTCACAAGAGAATCCTAGATTTGAGCATTTAAACCCAAATGAAACTGGAAGTTTTACCATGTCTTTCTTGGCAATTAATACTGCCTTTAGAAAAATGGAAATTAACTCTTCTCAAACATTCGACGAGTTTAGAACTATGCGTCCGGAAATGGCAAAAAGAGTTGCGGCCGATAATGGTCAAATTATTAATGATAATCTAGAATATCCTGTAGGGTACGGCCCTAACTCTCAGGAGGTTTTAATTCCTGCCTTCATGGCTGCTTATTCTGGAAGAGATGCATCTTCACAAACATTAGATAAATTCCCTACTATACCACTCCCAAACTGGAACGTGAAATACGATGGCCTAACAAATTTAAAATGGGTGAAAAAACATTTTAAATCAGTGTCTTTATCCCATGCATACACTTCAACATACGCTATAAATTCGTACAATACCAATTTGTTTTACGATGCATTAGAGAATCCTAGATCCGGAACTCCAGAATCTAATCCCGAAAATTTTGATGCAAATAATAATTATCTGAATTCAGATCAAATTCAAACGGTAAATATAAATGAGCAGTTTAGTCCACTTATTAAATTGGATTTAACGATGAATAATAGTCTTACTACTCGTTTGGAATATAGTAAAGATCGACAGGTTTCCTTAAGCTTAAATAACAATCAAGTACAGGAACAGTCTGGGCAGAGTTTTACAATTGGATTAGGTTATAGAATAGAAGATTTTGAAATTAGTTTAAGTACTGCAAATGGTAAAAAGACTTTTTCCTCTAATTTAGATTTAAACTTAGATTTCTCAATTCGTAAATCAGTTTCTGCAATTAGAAGTTTAGAGGAAAACACACATCAAGGTGTAAGTGGAAGAACCGATATTTCTATTAAGTCTACTGCTGATTATGTCCTTAGTGAAAGAGTAAATATCCAATTGTTTTACGACAGAATAGTTGCTAAATATGAAGTTGCAACTTCTTACGATACCGCAAATAATAGTTTTGGACTAAAACTAAGATTTACTTTTGGTAGTTAATGAATGTTAATTTATTCCTTTTGGCTTAATAATTGCTAACTTGTGCCTGTTAAAAAACAAACAAAACTTACATTATGAAAAAAACACTACTTACTCTTGTAGCGGTAGCAATGTCCCTAGGGTCTTCTTTTGCTCAATTAGCTGACGGATCTATAGCTCCAGATTTTACCATTACCGATATTGATGGGAATACGCATAACCTTTACGATATTTTAGATGAAGGTAAACCCGTATTATTAGACCTATTTGCTGTTTGGTGTGGACCATGTTGGTCTTTTGCTGAAACAGGAGTTTTTGAAGAATTCGACGCTCTTTATGGTGCAAATGGAGATAATTCTGTTTTCACAATTGCAGTTGAATCAGATGCAACTACCCCTGCTTCTGAATTAAGTGGTGGAGGTTCTTCTGTAGGAGATTGGACTTCTTTAATTGGGTACCCTTTAGCTGATGATGAGGATGCTTCTATAGCAAACGATTATAACTTAGCTTACTACCCTACAATTTACCTTATTTGCCCTGATAGATCTGTAACTGAAATAGGTCAAGGTTCAGGGGATAATTATTGGACTGTTGAAACTTTAGCTGAAGAAGTATTTATAAATACTTGTCCTCAGCCTGTAGAAGGTTCTAACGCAGTAATGCAATCTTACAATTCGGAACTTATTTCTTGTGGTGGTGATAAAATCACTCCAGTTGTTACAATATTAAATATGGGTACAGTTGATATGACCGCTTGTACTATTAATACACTTGTAGGTGGTGCAGTAGTTTCTTCATTAGATTGGACTGGATCTTTAGCTACATTTGGTTCAGAACAAGTTACTTTATCTGATATTTCTGCTAATAACGAAGCTGTAACTTTTGAGGTTGTTATGTCTAATGACTTAGTTGCAGGAGATAATTCGATTGATGTTACTTTAAGTACAGCTACTTCTGCTCACGCAGCAGTTAATGTTGTGGTTTCTACTGATTTTTACCCTGGTGAAACTACTTGGGAAATTCGTAATTCTGATGGTGCTTTAGTGGCTAGTGATTCATATGAAGCTGGTACAGAATCTCAAGGTGGCGGCGGAGCTGATGCTGATATGACCTTTAACTACATGGAGTCTTTAGCCGTTGGATGTTATACATTTACTGCTTTAGATGCTTATGGTGATGGTCAACTTGGTTATTCTGGTTCAGGTGCAGGTACAGACGGTTCTATTGTAGTAGTAGATGGTGAAGGTGTTGAATTGCTAAGTATCTCAGGAAATTGGGGTTCTGAACAAGAAGTTTCTTTCGAAGTTACACACGGTGTAGGTATCGAAGAAGTATTAGCTAACAAGCTTTCTATCTTCCCTAACCCTGCATCTAACAATGCAGCTATTGAATTAAACTTAATTGAGTCTAATGAAGTTGTTATTGAAGTATTAAATACTTTAGGGCAAAAAGTATTTACTTATGCTGCTGATATGTCTTCTGGCTTAAACAAAGTTGAATTACCAGTTGCTACTTTAAATGCTGGATTATTTTACGTAAACATTAAAGTAGGTAACGAATTGATGACTGAAAAGTTAAATATTCTTAAGTAATCTACTTATAAATTACAATTTTTAAAAGGCTGCCCTTCTGGGTAGCCTTTTTTTTGTAAATTTGTTTGGTACACTTTTTGAAATCAGTACGGTACAATTAACAAGACTAATATTCCACTTATGAAAAAAACAATACTTTCTTTTTTAACGCTGTTAAGTTTTACTGCGTTTTCACAGTCCTTATCAATTAATCCTGAAGAGTTCTATTTTGCAGAAACGGGAGATCAATGTGTGGCTCATTTTGATGTGACTAATAATTCAGATGCTGATCTAAATGTAATTGTAACACGTTCATTTCCTCAAGAATACTTGATTGTAGATTCTATTATGACAACTTTTTGTTGGGGATTAACTTGTTATCCACCTACAGTAAATGTATCTGGAGTGCCTATTTTAATTAGTGCTGGCGAAAGTTTCGACGGCTTTTCTGGTTATATTAACGATATGCCGGAGAATAGAACATTTAGAATAAACTACTGTTTTTCTGTAGATGGCGATCCTACTGATAAAGTTTGTACTGATGTAGATTTCACGAGTGAATCAATTGTTGGAGTAGAGGAAACGAATGTTAGTTTTGGAGTTTACCCAAATCCAGCAAACGATGTTTTACATTTAGAATATACTGCACAACAAGCCGCTGATTTTGTATTGTACGATATGTTAGGAAATAAAATTTACAGCGATGTAGTTTTAAACTCTAAATCAATTCAATTAAATGCTTTTGAAGCAGGGATTTATTTTTATACTTTTTCTGTAAATGGAAAAAATCAAGAAGTTCAAAAACTAATTATCACGCATTAAGCGAACGATTTTAAATTAAAGAGCCTTTGGGCTCTTTTTTTTTGCTCTAAACTTTCTAATTGAAGTACAATCCGTACTTTTGTGCATTCTCAAAACTCGAATTATTATGAAGGTATCATATAGCTGGATCAAAGACTACTTAAACGTTGAACTAAACGCAATAGATTGCGCTAAAGTTTTAACCGACACAGGTCTGGAAGTTGAAGGAATTCAGGAAGTTGAAAGTATTAAAGGTGGCATGAAAGGATTACTTGTAGGTGAAGTACTCACTTGCGAACAACATCCTAATGCCGATAGATTAAGAAAGACTACTATAGATATAGGTTCTGAAATCTTAGACATAGTTTGTGGTGCTCCTAATGTTGCAGCTGGACAAAAAGTTGTTGTAGCTACAGTTGGCACCCTTTTATACGATGATAAAGGCGAATCCTTTAAAATTAAAAAAGGTAAAATCCGAGGCGAGGTTTCATTGGGAATGATTTGCAGTTCAGACGAAATTGGTTTGGGTGGCGAA
>Ga0308003_1000543_pt1 | contig 17054 bp, 7 predicted proteins | sample Neamet36_FD_203159 | JGI IMG/M metagenome (GOLD analysis project Ga0308003, IMG submission 203159) | Marine microbial communities from water near the shore, Antarctic Ocean - #36 | ecosystem: Environmental > Aquatic > Marine > Unclassified | place: Southern Ocean | collected 2014-06-06
ACATAGGAGATTACATGTCAGCAGTTGAAGAGATAGTTAACTACCTCGTAAAGAGAGTAGATGGGGTAAGTCCTGCAAGACGAAGACCCCACGTAGCGGGTCTCTTGCTAAGGTTATCGATAGACTACAGTGAACGTATGGAAGATTACGTTCTTAAAGCTATTGCAATTCTGCAAATGCAATTTACAAAAGATACTAGCTCCAGCCCATCAGGTACTACTACATTGACCAACGCTTCAACGAAGATAGGTCAGAGTATTGGAAGAGAGTTAGATCGGGAGCCCCTACCTTGGGGCTCTCAAGTGTCTATAGGTGACCTGTTTATAGAGGCACTGTATAATCTTAACTTCATTGAGTTATCCTATGCTAAAACAAGGAACAGTTGTCACGTTGTGTCAGCTGCCCCTAGGTGGTTTGAGCTAGGTGTTATACCAGCTAAGGGAGTAAGCTTCCCACTTGCTGCAACAACCACTGAAAGACCTGTAGACATAACTAAAATGTTCCAACAGATCAATGGAGTTAATCGACCAATAATAAAGGGGCGGCTAGAGAATGACCCCTTAAATCCTTATGCTCCTTGGGTACAAGCTTTAAACAAACTACAGCAAACAGCATGGGTAATAAACACACCTGTGTATGAAGCAATGGTTAATAATAAAGATCTGTTTGTATCTCAAGATCCAGTAGAAGATAACGATGCCAAGGAGCTTAAGCGTAGAAGTAAGATGGTAGAGTGGGCATTCATATCTGAGAAAGCACGTAAGCTATCTGAGTTAGAAGAGTTCTATCAGTACCTAGATGTAGACTACCGAGGTAGGTTCTACTACTGTGAAAGCTTTATGAACTTCCAAGGATCTGATCTAGCAAGGGGACTGTTTAAGTTTCAACATGCTAAGCCTATGACAGAAAGTGGTTTACAGTGGTTAGCTATACACACTGCGTCTGTGTTTAACATGTCCTACAACATCGATGAGATACCAGATTGGTGTAATGAGGACTATAAAAAGTACCTTAAAAGTGAAGGCTTGGATAACATATCAGTTGACAAGATGACACTAGAGGATCGTATATCTTGGACCAATGAGTACATGTCTGAGATTGTAGATGCAGGTAAGCATCAAGAATTCTCTGACTTAGCTGAAAAGAAGGTATCTTTCTTAGCTGCTTGTGTGGAGTGGTATGATTTTGACTGTGCATTTAGAGACAATAGAATACACATGACATCATTACCTATTCCAATTGATGGCAGTAACAATGGATGGCAACACTTGGGTGCTATCTCTAAGGATGAACAGACTGGTGGTCTAGTTGGTCTAACACCTGTAGACATACAGAAAGACTTCTATGTACAAACTGCAAAGGAGATGATCAATCTGTGTAAAGACGACAGATTAAACTCTATATTGTCTAAGATGCCCATGAAGCATATCCGAAAGGGTATATCTAAACGTGGGTCAATGACTAGGGCATACTCTGCTGGAGCTAAGAAGATAGCTGAGAACATGTTCTTTGATTGTAAATCAGAGGACTACCACACAGAGTATGGGATAACACAGGATGACTGTACTAAGTTATCTAAACTACTTATCAAAGCAATCGATAAGGTATGTCCCGGACCCCTATCTACCATGAGTTATCTACAGAACTTAGCTATGTATCAACTAGGTACACATGTTAAGGTAGACTCTGATGGTTACGAAGCTAATGCTGAGTATAGAGAGTTCTCTAAGAAGCGTGATGAACTAATGAAGAAGAACTTTAAGACCGATGAGGATCTTATAGAACTTAATGATGTAGTGATTAAACTTAAGGAGTACACTACGAATCTTAAACATGGTAAAGGTGCTGATAGGATTGAGTGGAGTACACCTTCAGGGTTTGATGTTATCTATGAGAAATGGATAATGCAAGACAGGAAAGCCAGAGGTAGGATCAAGGGGTATGGTAATAAGACTGGACAGGTTACACACGTAGCCTTAGTACCAACACGTATGCCTGATCGTAGAGGGTTTGTGTGTGGTATGTCACCTAATTACATACACTCTATGGATGCTAGTCACATGGCCCTTGTGATCTCAGAATGGGAAGGGTGCTTTGCTGCTGTACATGACAGCTTTAGTACACACGCTTGTGATGTGGATAGATTACTATCATTAACGAAACAAGTATTCATACGTATGTATGACTATGATAATTACTTTGAAGTCATACGTAACTTCATAACCGATGCCGAGGATGATGTAGAAGAACCTACACTTGGCACCCTAGATATAAAGGAGATTGAAAACAGTGACTACTTCTTCGCGTAAATCATATAACCACTTAGCACTACGAGGTGTACAGGTGGATGATGACGAGTTCATTAACGATTGGAACTCTAATAGCTATACCCAAACAAACTTAGAAGACAGTTTAGCTTTCACAAAAGATCTGATGCCCCGTGTTATAGATATCGGTATAGCAGAAGACTTATCAACAGGTCTTATAGATGATAAGCAAGCAAAGAAACGTAAGCATGACCAGATGAGAGACTACAAGGAGCTCTTAGCTAAGCAGGGAATGTTATAAAACAAAAAGCCCCCCAAGAGAACCGTAATGGTTTCCTTGGGGGGCTTTATTTTTTAATCGTAGAACTGCAGAGTGATATTTTCCCCACCCTCAGTTCTAGTAGAGTATCCACTTTCCTTTAGCATCTTCTTTATTTTAAGTTTATTTTTAGAAGTAATACCAATTAACTTAGTCAGTCTACTGTCAAGGTTAAGGTGTTTCTCTATCATTTTATTAAACGCAATTAGATTTCCGATAGTACCACTGCCTTCTTCTTTATAACCAGATTCAGACATAGCAAAATGCATTTCATTTAAGTATTTACTTTTACTACGCTTTCTTTCTGATGTAGGTAATGATTGATCAAGTAATTTACCATATCTTTTATCAACATCCACCATTATATAATCCATGAACGCACTTTCAGATAAATCTAAAGGTTGACTCTTTTCAAACTTAGTGAACTTTCTATTGAGTTGTCGTTTCCTACGCTTTAAGGCGTCCAATGTTTCAGATAAATAACTCCACTCAAGTGTCACTTTCTCCCAGTTTTTGTTAACTTCTACAAGGATGTCTTCAAAGTTAGCAGCATCAGTTTTAATAGCATCATACACAGTGTGAGTGTGTGGTGATTTCTTTGAGATCCTATCCCAAGAACGTCCACTTAAACTTAAAGCCATAGTTGCAGCGTCAACAGATTGAACAGGTGCTACAACTGATGAAGTAATAGCAGCGGCTCCCGGAACAGATGTACTTACCCTGACCGAATCACCAAATTCATTCTTCTGTATTTGACTATATGTTTTAGGGGCAGCTGATGTTTGCCGAGTGTCATATGAGATTACTCCCATAGGACTTGAAGTCTTAGCTTCTAACTCCTCCCTAGTTCTTAAGTTAAATGTAGAAGATGTTCCTCCTTCAGATCCTGTACTTACTTCTCCTGCCATAATTAGGGTCATACCAACTGCACTTTTCATTGAGAATATTGAATCTGAAGCAGCATGTAAGGCACTAACTCCTCTCATAATTTGCCTAGATTCAACAGCTTCATCAGACATAACTTGAAGAATGGCATTACCATACTTACTAAGAAGTAATGCACTAATGTCTTGATTAGTTAGACCCTTAATGTTGTTAAGAGCCTCTACAAATTCAGACTTTGCAGGTGGATTTGTATTTTTCTTATTGATATTTTCAAGCTCTGTTGTTTTGATTTCAGAAATAGACTTCTTTATATCTGTTACAAAACTTTCAATTTCCTTACCATAACCAAATGTCATAGTTGTAAATTTAGCTAAGTCCCTATCATTAAACACAGCATTAGCTATAACCTTCATAGCTTCGTTCTGTTCTTTATTTAAGTCATGGAAGTTATCTTGGATCATACCTTTAGCAATGCTTGATAGTCTAGTTCTAATGTCACCTTCTTCAAGTGCAAACTTACCATCATTATTTTTACGCATAACACCTGTTAAATAAGCAGCCTCCACAATCCCCATGATCATCGCGTTGCTTGCAAGTCCGTGGGTTTTCCCATCTAAATAAACATTAGCAGCACTAAAGAACTGTGTGTTACCTGACATACCCTTCTTAAACTCATAGTAATTACCATAGTCTAAAAGATTTTCCAAATAAATTAAAGCTTCAGTCTGATCCTTCTTAGAGATTTCTGAAAGAAGTTCTGCTTGTATGGGAATGCTAGGGTCTAAATTAAAGGAAGGTACATTTGGAAATTGAGGTGAATCTAATGCAACCCTGTTTTCCAATGCAACTGATATTGCTTCAGATTGAGCATCAGTCATAGTCATAGCAGAACGTACAGCCTTAGCTAACTCATACAGCTTAGTAGATTTAGCCTGTAATAATCTAGCCCTGTGATTTGGTAAATACTTTTCACCAGATTCATAAGCAAGGTTTTGACCTTCAGCTGATATGAATGAACCCTTAGGTAATAATGTCATAGCATAGATCTGAATAAGATTCTTCTCTGTTCTTGACCCTTCCTTTATTTGTATAGGTAAACCACCAGTTAGGTGTCTAACAAGCTTAGATGAAGTTGGATTAAAATGAGTTTGCATTGGAGTTAATCTTCCTTGGAAACCTTGAACACTCCAATCTAAATAATTAGCTTGCTTACGTGCCTTAGCTAATGCAACTATCTCTTGAGCTAACTTATTACGAGCTTGCTCCATTTGTTGTTCGGGGTTGTATGCAACCTCGATCCTTGTTAAAGAGGGGTCCTCCTTAAACCTTTGATCTTGAAGTGACTTTGCAGATTTATATTGAATCAACTTACTAGGACCCGCCCCAACAGCTTCGGATTGCCAAGTGTTTTCAGAGCGACTGTTAAGAGTTGGGAGTAATAGCATGTAACTTATTTTTAAAGCACGTTTCTTTACAAAATGTGCAATCTGTTCAAGATTACCCTTAGCTTCTAGTATAGTTGCACCGAGCTCCATGCCCCTTTTATTTCCAGAGATAGCTTTCTTTGTGTTTGCAATTAAGTCGGTGTCAATAACTTTAGGTGTGGTTCTTGGTTGAAGATCAGGGGTAGATGATATCCTAGAACGAGCGTACTTACTATCTGCCATAGCATTTTCACCTTCAGGTGTTAGTATGTAGATAGTCTGCCCAGTTTGATTGTCCTTCTGTTTAACTATAAGATTTGGGTTAAGCTTAGCCCATGTTTCTTTTGCAACAGCACCAATCATTGCCGCCTCTTCCCTTGGTAGATCCTTTGTAGTTGGAACCATCATAGCTTGACGTTCTTCTATTCCTAAACCCTCAGAAGATTGTTCAGAAATTTCTCTGTCCAACCTTTGCTTGTCTAAGAATATTTGTCTGCCAATCTTTTCATTATTCTTTGCAGCTGTAATACTATCAACCTTACCTTGGTTAATGTACTCAGTTACAGATTTATTATCCTCTACCTTCAATTCAATAGGGTCTATCTCAGCCTCAAGTTCCCCAGAGAATATGTTACCTAACTCTGTCTCTACAACGAGTGACATTATTTGAGCAACCTCTGGAGTTATTGTTTTCTTACCATCAACAGCATTGGTTATGCCATTCATACGACTGAAAGCAGATACTACATTACCAGTAACACCACTAGCTACTATCCTATTAGATAACTCTGGACCAACTAAAGCCCCTGACTTAGCCTCTTGATAAATAGAAGGCTCATTAATGAACTGACCACTACCATCTAACCCTAAAAGTAAGTCACCGTTTGCAAATGCATTACCCATATTTTGAGCACGTTGAACAATACCATTAGATGAATCACCAATTTCAGGAGATCTATAATTACTAAGGTTTGGTACTTGTAGATTATATGATTCAGAGGGAGTCTCAAGCCTAGTTAAAGGAGACCCTATGGCCCCCTCTTCCTGAGTTCTTTGAATAGATAAGTCTTCAATGCTCCTGTCTGCAGCTAATTGATTAGGATCAGAAGGACCTTCTGTTCTTGCAATTTCAGATAGCAGTCCAGTCATAGGTATGTTACCAGTAACCACATCACCTTGAAAATCACCATCTGGAGCATCAGCGTCTGTATTTTTAGGGATATCAAGCAGTGAAGCCTCAGTACCTAATAGGTCCTCAGGCTTCACTAGACCATCTCTGGTGGACCTTTTAGATCCACCAGTAACTATGTTTGCCGTTACCATTATTTATTCTCCTTATAATTCCAACCACCGCCAGTTAGAACACTAGCCACATTTTTATTTGTATCTGTAAAAGGCCCAATCCCAGGAGTTGATTTTAACAACTGGTAAGCAGCACGTTCAGGATCACCTTTAGCTAAATTTAAAGCTGCATCCCCAAGTCTACCTACAAAGCCCACTGTAGGGCTCTCCCCAGTAGCTTGATTGTATATCCAATCTGCTGCACCATCTGATCTTTGACCATAGATAGGTGCAAAGATATCTACAATTCTCTCACCTGTACCAAGTAAACCTGAAGCCATGATACCACGACGAACATACTCTGGTGTATCCAAGTATGGATTACCAAGTGTGCCTTCATCATCCTCATCATCAAATTTAATACTGTCTTTTATAGCCTGTGAGAAAAACCCTAACAGTATCATAGTAGACATCAGTACAAATGTATTGTATTTCATTTCAGGTGTACCACGAGCAACATAATCATTCCACATACGTGGTAATTGATTTGCAGTAAATGTAGATATAAAACCTTGGAACTGTGTGAACAAAGCAAACCTTGGATCTAGATAAAGCAAAGGGCGATTGGCCGCTCCCGGAAGTGGAACAGCTTGATTTATGAAGTTGTAAGTTGCATCTACTATGGTCCTATTCCAAAGATCCATCTCAACATCTGTTAGAGATTCAGGTCCTGCATTTTCCATCTTAACTTGCAATGCAACAAATTCTTCAACAGGTATGCCTAAACTTCTTAATTTCTGCTCTGCTTGTTGAGCCTCACGAGTAGGTCTAGTTGTACCTTCGATCCTTGCATTAACAATCTTTGAGTTCATAGAGATAAAGTCATAAGCCATAGACCCACGCATTGCACGAGTAAAGTCAGTCCACTGTGTTAGTCCAATTGCGTTAAAGAATGCTTCCATAACATTCCTCCTAGTATCAGACACTTCAGCAACACCTGAGGTGGTAGCAGCACCAACCTCCCACTGCGTCATACCAGTTCTCCTTAACATTTGTTGACCAATTGATCCACTTTTACCCATGCCTAACACACTCTCATCAGAGTCCTGTTCTACCTGTTTAAATATATTAAGAAAAGAAGCAGCACCTTCATCTGCAAATGTTTTTATACTGCCATTCTTACCAAAGATTTGCTCCTTAGTTAATGCACCTTGTGTCATAGCTAACTCAGGGAGTGAAGAAAAAGTAGCAAGAGGTAAGGCTGATAAGGTCATCCAGAACATTACATTCTTTTGGAATCGCATAAGCTTCTTACCTAACTCTGTTTCTGGTCTGTTATAATTTCCATCCATAGCTTCTATTATGTTTTGAAGATCATAAGCTAACTCATTAACTTCACTTTCTGTAGCACCTTCATCTCTCATTTCATTTAAAAGAGAAGTCATTATCTCTGCATCATTACCAATGTACTCCATCTGAGTTACATACCTAGCAGAAGACTTCGCAGCTGTAGCTATGTTAGCAAAGATATCACTCTCATAGAATTCTGAAAATTCAGATCTTTCTGATAAGTCCATAGTCCTTTGTTTATGAGAAGATGGGTTAAGTGATCCATTGTTTGTTTGCATCATCTCAACATCACCAAGATCGTTAACCATTGGGTTGTCTAGTATCTCATCGATAAGAGCATCTGCCCTGCCCGGATTTACATTCATAGTTTCTACCAATGCTTTTTTAAATCCAGCTCTATTCTTTTGAATAGCTATCTTATCAAGGGATTTGTATCGTAAGAGATAAGCAGATAGTCTATCTATGTTAGCACCAGCACCTTTCTGATCTCTATACATAGAGTCAGCAAGCTCTGTCATTTGATTACCAAGATTGACAATCAACTGCCTATTAGGAGTATCTTGAGGTACTAGCCTTTCATTAAAATCACCAGTTCCATTTTTGTCACGAGCAGCCCTAAGGATTTTATAAATCTCAGAACTCTTTTGTGCCCTAGCTGACGATTTAAACACACCTGCAAAAGATGAAAGTCCCATAGCTTTATAGAAAAGTTTAGGATCTGATATCTTATTCTTATAGATAGTAGTTAAGTGATGCTTAGCAGCCTCTATCCCAGAACCCCCATGTAAAGGAGTCAATAGACCACCCATGATAGCTCCAATCTTACGAGCTGATGGGTACTTAGCCATGTGTTTCTGAACTGCAGATGTAACAGACCCCCTCCATAATTTTGAAGGATTCATAGCAGCATTAGCTGCACGTTCTAAGAATGGGGTAGATGATTTCTTACTCCTGTGAGAAGAAGCCCTTTCTGCCATGTCAGCGCCACCTAATCCTGTATTCCTGATCTTCCTACGTTGACCTGTAAGTACATCAGTTATACTTCGGACTTTACCAAAGATAGATTTCTCTTCAGCAACATACCGCTCTACCTCAGATTCTGTGATAGGTTTACCATATAAAGCAGCCGCATCCATCCAAGCAACTCTGTCTTTTATAGTTCCCGGAATAGCAAACGAACCACCTAAGGCAGTACCTGCAACAGCTGCATTTGCTAAACGATCTTGCAGTTCTACAAAATCAAATACTTTATCTGATCCAGCGACTGCTGCAGCGTAACCAATAGATTCTTGACCAACCTCGGTAAGACCTTCAGATAATCCACCTACACCTATTCTTTTTGTAATAGCTTTAACATTTTCAGCTGCAGTTAATTGACTCTTAGCAATAGCCTGTGCCTCATCAGCAAACTCAGCGATGGCTCTGTCTGCTTCACGCTTAACTATAACACCCGCATCTGTTATTGATATTTTACTCTTTGCTGCAAGTGCAGGAATAGCGTCACGTATATATTTAGTTGGGTTAGATTTAAGTCCTGCCCCAGCAATCCCTTTTAATCCTAGCCTATCAAGTACAGCCATAGCAACACCAGCACCAGCTGCTAATGCTACAGATTTATTCTCATTAGGTCCTTCCATTTCATTCCAAGTTAGACCCGCATACGTTGCAACTGGTAGAGATAAAGATGCACCAAATGTAAATGGTGCAGCCAATGTTCCCGCCGCAGTTACAGCCATGTAGGGTAATGACATCGCCATGTTAACAGCTATGTATTCAAACGCATTACCAATACTCTTAACATCCTTATAGTTATTAATAGTATCACCAAACTGTCGGAACTTTGCTCTCTGATTTGAAACATTAGAAGCTCCCCAAGATTCTAAACCTTGTTGATCAGTTGCGTAACCTAACATGTTGGAAACACCAAAGGCACTTTCACCTAAGCTAACAAGTCCCATCTTTAAAGCATCTGTTTTAGGATTTAATGATCTGTTATTAACATCAACACCTGACCTACTGACAGACACATCCCCTGTGAAATACTTATCCATCTCTGAGATAGCTTGTTTTTTTGTCATGCCTTGAGCCATAAAACTATTTATATAATCAGATCTTTGAAACTCATCTGTCAGTTGTTTTTTAAATCCAAAAGATTTAGCACCATCCTCAAGCTCAGCTTTATCTAATTCCCTAGCAGCAGTATCAAAATCACTATCTGAAGAATCCCCCATTGCGAGTCTTCTATCTTTACTGTTTTGATACTCTTCTTTTGCAAGCATATCATATTTGTTTGAGAAGGAAGTGAGATCCATAGCTCCAGATGCTAACAGCATCCTACTAAAACTCTCGCCCTTATCATTCTTAAGCTCTACCATTTGCCTAGAACCACCCTTGTCCCACTCTATAGACCCATCTGGGTTAAATTGAGGAACTTCTGTAGTGTATCCTTGATCATTAGCTAACTTAGAGATAATGCGAGTGGCGTCTAAACCACCCGCAGTACCTTCTTTTATACCACCATTAATAAACTTAGCAGTTTCAGGTGTATCAAATCCACGAAGTCGAAAGTTGTGTTCACTATCTGGGTTAGACAGTGTGTCACCGTCTATAAAAACTGACTTACTACCATTTAAAGTATTGGATTGAGTGCCAGCAATTTCGTCTAGTAATCCCATTACATATCTCCTTGTGTATATGATCCATTAAGTTTTAGGGCTAAAGCCTTCGAGGACAAACTGCATCATGCCACTGTTGCCAAGTTCTACGCCTCTATTAATGTATTGTTGTTTATCTTCTTGACTCAATGAACCATCTGTCCATTTTTTATACTCTTTAGTTTGCATTAACCATGAAGATAACTCAGTGTTATTTTTAGCTGCAACAGTAGCACCACCTAACGCATCAAGTTCATTATTAGACCTAGACACTATAAGGGCTTGGTTACGAATAGCTGATAAGAAACTGTTTATGCTACCAACAGATGCTAGTTTTGGAGGTACATTATTTTTCTTATCTTTGGCTGATTGTGGCATAGAGAATGCAGATACGTTTGCAGTCTCTTTAACAACCCATGCCCTGTCATAGTATGCATCTAAATTCTTAACAGTTTTACCAGATGATGTATCAACTAAAGCTTCGTCATAAGCCATTGAAATAATACGAGGCATTAGTTCTAATGGAACTTGATTTTTCATAGCCCAAGCAGCTGCACCTTTAGATGCAACCTCTGGAGATAAACCCCTAAGTATGGGTTTAGCAGGACCACTATCACCTTCCATTTTAGGACTCATATTTTGAGTATGAAGTTCTTTTATAACTGTAGATGCACTATCCATTAGGGTAGCTTTAAATGCCTTACCTTCAGGGGAGAATGGTGAAAAGGTACCATTTTCTGTCACCTTGGTCATGTCAAGTTGTTTATTACCAACAAAGTAGTGTGTAGCATCTCCAACTTTCTTAGCAACTGCAAAATATTCAGCGCCTGTTGACTTACTAAAGAAAGTTTTAGTTGCACCAGTTGGGACAGGTGCGGCACCAAGTGGTATTAAAACAGTAGGGTCCATACTTTTCTTATAAAGTTTTACACTCTCAGGTTCCCAATCACCAGATGTAGCAACAGTCAAGAATGTTTTTTCATTAGCATCGGTACGAGTTATGTACTGTTTCCCTGCAAATGCAAGAGATTGATTACCATTAAGACCCGTAGCACGAGCACCTAAGTACATGATAGCAGCCCTTGTCAGTTCCTTAGCACTAAACAATTCACCAAATACACCCATGAGGATGTTTTTAGCTTCTTTAAAAGAGTTGTTATCAGCATTAGCTACAGCTTTACCAGCCGCATTAGTATCATCCGAAGATAGATCAGTAGTAACTGCAGCAGTTTGAGTGGTGTTTCCAGTATTGTCGGGAACAACTTCATTTGCCCTTGCCTTTTCTTCTTCAAGTTCTATTTTCTCTATGATATCAAGAGCACTAGGTCTAACAAGAGAAGTTTTAACCTGCTTTACTTTTTTACCCTTATTCTCTCTCAATGTATTGAACTCAATTTCAGATTCTGATAACTCTCTTTCAGGTTTAGGTACAAAATCTTTTTGATTGTCAAGAATACTTGCACCCGTTTCAGGATTAAAGTTTGAAACCAAATTACCAGCCGCGTTATACACTGCATTACTACCAGCATTTATAATTTTGTTTTCAACATTCAACATTTTATCTGCAATTGATTGTAAACTATAAGGTTCCATTCTCCTATCATAATCTACTTGTCTTTCTATTTGAGCAATACGAATATTAGCAGCTATTATTTGATTAGGAGATAGTTCACCACTAGATACTTGTTGTGTAAGTTTACGATACTCTTCATTAACGTCAACAGTACCTACAGGTAGAACACCACTAGCTGCAAAATCATCAATGGTATTATATACATTCCCTGCAAGACTACTACCAACTCTTCCAAGATACGGAAGAACAGCCTCATTGAATGTAGGTGCGTTAGGATCTAATTGAGGTGGAGCTATTTGTGACCTTGCTTCAACTTCAGCATTGTTTCGTAACCTTTCCGCCTCTTTCCTAGCATCCTCTTCAGATAGTTGTGCATTCATTATTGCATTATCTTGGTCTTCAGTCATCTCATTATAGCTTGGGTTAACACCGCTACCTATATTAGGAATTTGGTTCATCTGGTCTCGCACCCCTTGAGACTCTAGTTGTAATGCAGAATCTAATGCCTGTTCTTGAGGGTTAAAAGTTAATTTATCATGTACCATTTTAATTATACCATCAGTCATAACGCTTTCGTTATTCCTATCAGTAACTACACCATCATCGTACATGAAGAAAGGTTCTCCACCAATCATAGTAGCCCTACTAGTACCCTGTCTTATGTTACCAGCATCGTCTTGAATACTAGGGCGAGGTACACTACCTCCTGGGATTCCACGTTCTTGATTCTTAACTTGATTGTTTAAAAACTTTTCCACCTGTGATTGCGATGAGTTAGCTAAAAGATCTTCATCATCAGGGAAACCTACAGGTCCTCCCCCAACATTTAGATTTAAAGCATATCCACCCATGTTAGCAGTCATTGTTGAATCACCTGCCATCATACGGTTTTGTTCTTCTTCAGCAATGTTCGTACTGTACTGCTTACCATTATAATTAAACACACCACCGCCACCACCGTGAGCAGCTCTACCTGAAGCAAATGCTTGACTGAAGGATTGTTCTGGTTCAGGGGGAGCTTGTGTGAGGTTTGGTACAGACCTGTACTGATTTGGTTCTGTTGGTACAGATCTATACTGGTTTGGTTCTGTTGGTACAGACCTATACTGGTTTGGTACTGGCTGTTCAGAGGGTAGGTTAGGTAGAAAGGTGGTTTGAATTACTTCAGGGATCACCCCGCTAATATTAGGGTTACTCTGATCTACTGTATTACTAGCATCCACAAAAGATTTATATTCTGCACCCGGATTATTAACTGTCTGGGCTTCATACGCAAATCTTTCAGGTGAATACTCAGCGTAGTTCTGTGGAACTTCAGGATACTCACCTGTCATGCTTATCTTTGCTGAACGTATAGCATCTCTCGCCTCTTGAACAGAGTGTTGAGCCTTATTACCAGATCCATACCTACTTTCACCAGCCTTTCGTAAGGTGTCTCCTATTTGAACATCATAAGGAAGGGGGGCAGACGCCCACTCTTTAGCAAGCTCCATCAATGCAGTGTCTTCAGTTACAGGTTTACCTTCCCAGTTCTCACCATTGAGGTATGCACCAAGGATAGGTCTTTTTTGAGTAGCTAAATACATACCAGCTTGATCTTGAAAATCATTAGAGAATACTGTATCACCAGATAGCCCCATACCTTCCACAACTTCTTTAAAGGTAGAAGGTATCATTTGATACTTACCCACTGCAAATAACTTATCGTCACCTGTTGAGGCTTGAGCTGCTAATATCTCATTAACAGTCATCTCTGATAGTTTCTTACCTTTATACACAGTGTTTCTAGTTGATCCTACAATCTTTTTATCAACTGTCCCACGATTACTCGCCTCATACCCCCCTTCACCACTACCAATAAAATCTAGAAAGGATTTCATACCTTGTATGTTATTACCCTTTACTGGGTTACCAATATTGTATCCCTGAACTTCATTACCAGTGTTGTATCCTTGAGGGGGTACACCACCACCCATGTTTTTCATTGCACGATGCTGTAGCCCTGCGTTATTCATTTGCTCTATCACAGGGGCAAACATATTAGTTGCCTCCTTGTTGAGAACAAATTCTCCGGGGGTAAGCATCGCAGGTACAGTGTCCCGATTTGTCGGATCTGTTCTATCGATCATATTATTCTCCTGATAACGGTGACTTCATTATTTTCTGTATCTCATTACATTCACATGGTTGTTTTTCACAGATGGGACAAGTTACTTCACCACCTTCATTGAATAAACCAAATGCTTTACCCAGTCCCCAACCAATAACTAAAGGTCCAAGGATAGGTGCTGCAGCTGCCATTAAACCAGTACCTCCAGCAGCGGCGGCACCTGCCCCAGCACCAGCTGATGCACCAGCACCACCCATCATAGTGCCTAACTTACCCATCAGTGATGATACACCAGCGTTTGCACCTTTCATCATCATACCAGAAGCTAGTTGACCTCCAAGGGCACTAAGTGGTCCTTTTTCTTGTGGACCTCCTTGAGAAACCATAGGGGTTTGTAGCATTTGAGGAGTACGTAGTTGAGCTTGTCGCATACGCTCGTCATCAGACAGCCTTGATTGAGCTACAGATACACCACCAGTGTTATAACCTACTGGTCCAGACACAGTTCCCATGTTGTAACCTATAGGCCCACCCATGTTTTTAGCACCACCAAAGAAATCACCAACTTTACCAAAGCTACCTTTACCATCAGAACCACCACCAGAGAAAAATGATTCTTTTCTATCTGGATCTATCCCTAACCTATCTTCATAAGCTTGAGCACTTTTAGTACCTGCATCTTGACCATGAAAGTATGCTTGAGTATCAGCAGCAGTACTACCTTGATTTTGATTCTTAGTATTACTGTAAACTGGAGTGGCTTGATACGATGCAGCGGCGGCAGCAGCAGCGGCTGAGGCAGCAGCAGCAGCAGCTTTTTCAGCTGCTAGCTTAGCTTGCTTCTCTTCACGAATTATCTTTTGTTCTGCTGCAAGAGCTAAGTAGTCAGGGACACCTTGTGTACCCCCTGTGTATGAAAGGGGACCTGCAAGAGTACCTAACATGTACTCGGCTATAGCATTAGCTGCATTACCGCCTTGAGGTATACCAGTGGCTACTGCAGGTTGTGCCACTACAGCACCCCCTTCTTGATAGCGTTGTATAATACGTTCCATTACTTACCTCCACCTCTGCTTTCACCACCAGATTGAGTAGATGTTTGATTACTTACAGATCCTACAGCAGGAGAACCATACAGTCCAAACATCCTTTGTATTCCCTGATAAGCGGCATCGCCTTCATTCTGATTTTGTTGTTGAATAGATGAGCCTACACTACCAAGTGTATCTGCACCAGTACCAAATTGATTTTGCAATCTACTACCAGCACCTAAGACACCACCAGCTCCAGCCATTGCTGATTGACGCCGATTGTTTAATTCAGCAGCTGCCATATCTCCACCTATCTTCATAGCAGATGCATCTTGAGACATCTGTGCCCTTGCACCGCCAAGGTTACCTGACCGACTGTAGCCACCCCTCTGTTGCCCTAGGACATCAGTTACTGCATTTCCGATACTCCCTTTCATGGCTTCAGCTTGTTCACCTAAAGCATTAGCTCCAAACAAGCCCTTACCACCAGCGGCATCACGATATGCTTGAGTTCCTTGATAGCTATCTGCTGCAATCTGATCATAGACACCACCAGAGCCAGCTAATTGTTTCTTCCTTTCCATAGCTGCTACTTGCTCAGGATTAAAACCTTGAACATGACTCATTGCCCCTGAGTTATATAAGTCTACGGCTGAACCTAAGCTTTCTTCAACGTAAGGTCTTGCCCAAGTTGGAACACCTGTTTCATTTGTAGTTACAGTTTGCACAGGAGGAGGAGGGGCAGCTGCACCACCACCGCCACCATATGCGATACCACGGTTTATGTTTAAATTTGGCATAAATATTATATTTGGAAATGAATAACTCATCTTACAACTCCTTCGTTAGTGTGGTGTATGGTTCTGAATAGCCATAGCTTTCTAGAACCCTCTTCCATCCTTTGCGCCCATAGACTACTGTCTTGAGACAACCAGTTTCTCTTGCGAAGTCTTCTAACAACTCCATTATTTCTGGTCCCTGATTGAACCAATCTGTATCTGTACAAGCCACGACAGCCAGCTGTTTATTACCTTCATTGTATTCGTACCTAGTTATGCAAACCCCACTGTCCCTGACCCAACATTGGGCAACTGCTCCAAGACACTGTAGGAATAGTCCATGACTTGTTACAGATCCACTGCCATGAACCAATGACTGTTCCACTAGTGGTCTTAACCTATGCCATTGATCGGCCAACTCTGGGCCACTTAGTAATTTAATCATTTATAGTTAGTCCTCTATTGGAGGCACTGTTGTATATCGTGCTATAGGGTTTTCCATAATGTACTCCTATGTTGTTGGATCAAGAATTTCACCTATAATACAATCTATTTGTATAGGTGTTGTGGTAGAAGCTACATTAGTTTGAGCAGCCGCATTCCAAAAAGCTCCGGGACGGTATGCATTATTAACACGGTTAACTAAATATTGTGACCAGAATAGTCTAGTTGTAGTTGAATTTATGCGAACCAAAGAAGGAGCAGCAACATTAATTTCAAACTGACTAACACGTACAATTTTATTTAATCGTGCATAAGTAGAGTTAATATAAAAATAAGGTGCTGATGTTGCTTCGTGTGTTATGTCCACATAAGAATTAACATTTAAATTAAGAATGTTAGATTCTGTGTGATGAGCAAGTATCCTCATTGTTTTAACCGATGAGTTCCACACACCTTGACCTGAGCTGTTAAAGAAAGCCACTCCTTGATTAGGAGTAGTGAGCCTACCAAGATTGTGAACAGCAACAGAAGCCTTCTTGATCGAAAAAGTACCCGCTACATTATAAGGTGGATTAATGTTAGCTCCCGAATGAGCAATTTGAAATCCCTGACTAACAGACTGACTGGTAGTGAGTCCACTTTGCTGAGGTCCAAAAAATGGGACAAAGGTATTCACATTGAAGTCTACATTTGGAAAAGGCATTTGACCTGATGGATAAGAAAAGAAAGGTACACCTGCAAAGAACTGTGTATATGCACCTTGATTCTGTGCATATGCAGAACTACCACCAAATGTTATTGGCGTACCAGAACCTTGTGGTCTGCTGTACGCGGTTGTTGATGTTTCTTCATAAACAAGAGCAAGCACAGGGAAACGATCATCTACATTTAAAGAACCATCTGGGTTATTCACTTCAGCACCAAACCTATTTCCGGG
>Ga0308003_1000548_pt1 | contig 16980 bp, 35 predicted proteins | sample Neamet36_FD_203159 | JGI IMG/M metagenome (GOLD analysis project Ga0308003, IMG submission 203159) | Marine microbial communities from water near the shore, Antarctic Ocean - #36 | ecosystem: Environmental > Aquatic > Marine > Unclassified | place: Southern Ocean | collected 2014-06-06
TTAATAGCTAACTTTATTTATATAGAGAATATGAAGGGTGAAACTACGGGAGTAGCCCTTTATTTTCTTATATTTGTTTAATAATTTTATACTATAAGTTTGGCTAAAAGAGAAAGAGATTCTGTCGGTAGGTTTGTAGCTAGTTCTACTTCTACTACTATAAGCAAAAAAGCAAGTGGACGTGTTAAATTCGACATAGTTGATTTAGCCCCTATGCCTATATTTACTGAGAAGCAGTATAATTTGACTTCTAAAGAGTTTTATAAGTTCGGTGAGGATAATCTATTCCCTCAATACCTTGCTGAGTTAAAACGAAAGTCTAGTACTCACAGGGCTATTCTATCTCAAAAGGCTACATACACAGCGGGAAGTAAGATAACTTCTATTAACGCAAAATTGGACGAGTTTATAAAAGAGGTTAACCCTCAAGCTCAATCCCTTAGAAACCTTTTTAGGTTAGTTGTAGACGACTTTTACACTTTCGGTAATTCATACATTGAATTTGTTGAATACGAAGGTGGGTGTAATATGTATCACATTGATTCAACTATGGTTAGGGTCGGTAAGAATATGGACTCCGTGTACATAAACCCCGATTGGACTCATTACGAATTAGAAGATAAAGAGGTTCGTCACGTACCGATGTTCCCTAACTTCAAGAATGGTCGTTCTGTTCTTATGTTTAAAGATTACGAAAGTGGATTCCAACGATACGGTATCCCTGATTATATTGCTGCCGCTGAAAGTGGTTCAATAGAAATTGATTACCTAATCCAAAAGTACAATCGTTCTAAGTTTGAAAACGGATTTATGCCTTCTGCTATTATTGAGATAGATGGAGCTATGAGTGATTCTGAGGCTGAAGATTTAATTTCTTTAGCTCAAGATAAGCTTACGGGTGAAGGTAACAATGGAAAGATTCTTTTCTTAATTAAGGATGGAGCAGGTACAGGTGGTGGTTCTAATGTTCAGATTCTAAAGGACGATAAAGATGGTTCTTTTATGGAATATCAAGAACTTACCCGTAACAATATAGTTACAGCTCATAGATGGCAACCTGCATTATCAGGTATTGTTTCTAGTGGGAAAATGAATAACACAGGTAGTGAGATTAGAATTTCTTACGACCTAGTTATGAGGACTGTAATACAAGATACTATAGAACAAGTATTTAAACCTATGCGGTCTGCTATAGGTAAGGTTTTAGGATTAGATTCTTCCTCTATGGAAGTTCAATTTGAATCCCCTATTGGTTTCGCTGCTGATATAGATATATCTAGAATTGCAGATGTTAACGAACTTAGAGCTTTGATAGGTCTTGAAGAACGTCCTGACTTAGATGACGTTTATTTAGAAAACCTAAAAGATAAAGATTAATGGCTGCTATAGACTTTAGACAATACGACAACTTAATCACCGCTGCAGACGTAGTTAAAATGGCTATGACTAACGCCAATATGGATTCGTCTATTATAGACTCTAATACAATCCTTATAGCCGAGATAACTCACCTTAAAGAGCATTTAGGGGATTACTTTTGGGGTAAACTGAGGCAGGGTGGTGGAAGCTCTTATACTTGGAGTAATGAGGAAGCTACCTTAATGACTAGATATATTAGACCTTGTTTAGCTTTATATGTTAAATATGAGGTTCTAAACGATATGCAATACAATACTACTTCTTCAGGGGTTGTTACGAATGATGATGATTGGAGTGACCCTGTCGATGGCTCTGAGATGTCTATACTTAAAGATGATACATTTCGTAAGGCTGAGATTCTTAAAGAAGATATGATGCGTTTTATCCAAGACCCTGAGAATAAAGGTGTTTATGCAAATTACGAAAACATCAAGAACACTAGATTCATAAACGGAGATAACGTCAAGAGAATTGGCGGAATACTAGCTTACGGAAACAAAAGAAATAACAGTATTTTATAAAAATAACGATGAACGATACTATAGCTAGTAGAATAAAAGATGCGGTTGAGATTTCCGTAGTTAACGGTGGAGCAGTAATGTTCTCAACTATGGCTCAAGTCGAACAAGGGTTAAGGATATTCTCCTTAATTATGGCTGTTACATATACCGCTATTAGATTATTTCAGTTAATAACCAAAAAGAAGGATAATGGCTAGTACTCCCGATTATAACGACCAAGCGTCAAGTTACTCATTAAAATTTAGTGCTCAAAATAGGTCAGGGACAATCACTCCTGTAACTTCTAACGAGATAGCTAACAGAGATAACTTACTTTATTTTATTGAAGACAAGTTTAAGACTAACGTGAAGGGTGGTTTTAAATTAGAGAACATAAGAGCTTTCCTTCATTCTTTAGTCAAATCCGTACCTATCCTAGCTGACGATAAGTCTTACGGGGTATTAATGAATACTTCATTTTACATATCTTCAAGTGCTAATAATAGATGGTATTTCGGTAGTCAGACTCAGGGTTGGAATAGTTACTCTTGGAGTCAATACACCACTAACACGGTTAGTAGTGTGTCAATCCCTTCTGTTACAGGTCTTTACGCTAATATGGGCGTTGACGTTCCTTTTGAGTTATCTAACTTCAAAGTGTTTGGAACTATACTTAACTTATCTCAAACAGGAGATATTGACATAGAGTTGTTCTATTATGATAGTGACGAGGGGGCTGCATCTAATTTAGAGAACGGAGTTCATATATGTACCGTGCCGACAATCACTTGTGCTGCAGCTTCAACAAGTTACGCTTTTGAGTCTTCAGCTTCCCCTAGTTTAAAGATACCTAAAGGAAAAAAGGTATTTGCATTCATACAAAATAGAGGTCACGGTGGAGGTGGTACGGAAACTTTAAGGGTTACTATGGGTTATCAGTATTCTAGACACTCCCCTAACTTTACGGTTTAAGGCTATGAAAGTAGTTCTAAATAGATTAGAGGATACGGGTAAAGAAACACTAGGAAAGATAACTATACACGATAACCTTGAAGAGGTTTACACTTGTAAGTCTTTAGAGTTATCGTGGAAAGAAAATAAAAGAAGCATTTCTTGTATCCCTATGGGGATATATCGTGCAGTAATAAGGTTCTCTGTTAAACACGGAGAGCACTTCATATTAAAAGACGTTGAAGATAGGGAGTACGTGTTGATTCACTCAGCTAACTACCATTATCAACTAAGAGGGTGTATATCTGTAGGAAAATCCTACGCAGACATAAACAAAGATGGGGAGTTAGATGTTACTTCTAGTAGAGATACTATGGATGACTTACTTGAAATACTTCCTGATTCATTTTACATAACTATAATCTAGAAACTATGATTGAATTTGTAACAACAAACGGGACGAATATCTTAGCAGTATTAGTAGCTTTAATGGCTATGGCTAAAGTGTTTGTAAGGCTTACTCCAAGCGTAAAAGATGACGCTATTTTTGGTAAGATAGACAAGATGTTAGAATACTTTATTCCGAACTATGGGACTACGAAGGAAAAATAGAAAGTTAAAAGAGGAAGAACTCGAAAATATAGAACCTGTGGTAAATCCATTAATCGCAACGGGAGCTAAACTTATGTCCTTTATTATCCCTAAGATGTTTAAGGATAAGAACGGAAAATGGTCTAGTAAAAGAACTATTGGGGGTGTCATTGCCATTGCCGCAGTACATCAAACAGAGGTAGCAGGTGAAGTCACTTGGCAACATTTAGTTATGTTTGCTTTGGCTGCTGCTACGGTATACGCCCCTGACAGCAAGTAGCAAGGGTGTATACCAATATCATTAATGCAGCGTAGATAATCCTACTACTATCAGTCTTTTTCATAAGGAATAACTATAGGTAAAGTTCCATTGTTCAGTACAACTCCGCAAGATAATTTATAAGCTTTTGGAAAGTACTTAGCGTATGCCATTGCATAGGATTCTCTATCTACACCACAACCCACTTGCATTCCCCACAAACCTGCTCTACCTGTATAAATTACAGAAGCTTCCGTGTGGATATGCCCTTGAACTACGGGTTTTCCGTACTCTAAAGATTTGTTTGCAGCAGCACTTCTACCTGAAGTCCCTGTTCCGTGAACATACAGAACTCCGTCTATAGTGTGGTCTTCTTTAAAATCCCAACCTTCAACTCCAAGCACCTCATCAAAATCACGAATCCAAGCCTTAGATAATCCGCAATCAAAAGCTTTACGCCTAACGATTGCATCGTGATTACCTATACATACTTTTGCGATTGGGAAGGCATTGTGCCAATGGTGAATCTTGTCTATAGCTCTTTCTAGCTCATCTCCTGCACCGTAACCATCAGGGTCAGCACGATGGAAGCTAGAGTAGTGGGAGTCTATTACATCGCCTATAAGGACGACCTCTGTACATTGATACTTTACCATTTGAGCTTTACAATGCTCTAAGTAACCATCTAAGCAGAAAGGCTCGTGTATATCACCAATAACTAAGACGTTTCCTGTTGTACGTGGTTTAGAGTTACGTACTCTTTTGACTATATCCCATTCAAATTCGGATAATCGTGGTCTAAATTGTTTTTCCATAAAGCGAAGTTACTGAAAATAAGTAACCCCTACAAAAAGTAAGGGCTACAATGTGTCTAACCAAAAACACAAACTATGCAGAGATAAACAGGGAATAGTCAAATATACTATAATACTTCCTTCAACCAAGCGTCAGGCACGATTTTCTCACACCATTTGATGTCATTTTTCTCACACCATTGAGCGTAAGTCGTTTGACTACCCTTTCTTATCTTGTTATTTGCATTTTGGAATAGAAATCTTATGTCTAAATCAGGGTGTTGTTCCTTGATTAGTTTATGTTTATCCCTATCTGCTTTCATTAAACGCCCTTTAACCTCCAATATGATTCCGTTAGGGAGTATCACATCGGGGGTATAAGAGTGCTCACTCAGGGGGATAACGTATTTAATCTTTAATGTTTCGTACTGTATTCCTTTCTGTTTTCTTTGAACTAGATTCTTCCATACACGATGTTCTAGACCGCTTCTGAACCCCGCCTTTACAGCGGCACTCCTTACAGGGCTTTTTCTTTTCTTCCAATTCATTCTTATTTACTTTATTCATTTATCTATATTCTTGGTTACGAAGTTAACAAATTCAAACTCCTTCTCCAAATATTTCTGCTTCCAAGTCAGCATCTCCTGCTTGTAGTACATCATCTTGAAGAAGCATTCGTTAAATGTTATTAAGCTATTTTCTAAATCTAGAACTCTAGAAGATTTCTTTGAGTAGGTGGTAGCATTTAGTTTGTTAGATACAGCCTCCAATTCTTCCTTCATTTTATTCACTTCTATAAGCATCGTTGAATACCCGTGCATATAGTTATTCTCATCTGAGTTTGTCTGTGACTCCCTTAGAACTTTTAATGATTCCTCTGCTATCTGCATAATTATTTTTTAGGTTTATGTCTTTCCCAATACATATCACATATACTCCTACCGTTTTCGTCCTCTCCTTTGTATGGGGGTCTAGCAAAGTATGATTGCATATACTTGCAAGGCTCTGCACTTACCCTGTGGCAAGTTTCTTTTAGTGAGCAACCCTCACCTGAACACATTGCTATATCAGCCATAATTTAATACTTTAAAGCTTTACTTATAATTGGTAGGGTTTTCTTAAATACCTCTTTCCCTTCTTGTGCTATCAACTGTATCTCTTTTTGAGCGTGTTCACTATCTCTTATATCAAAGAAATGAATCCAACTACGAAGAGAACCCGTCATATATATTTTAGTCTTAGTGGTCATAGGTAGAATCATTCTTGCGACTTCCCTAGCAACCCCTGCTTTTATTAACTTATTGTAAGTATCCCTACAAGCATTTAACGCATAATTTATCTCATTTGATGCAGGAAAACTACCTGTCTTGTATTCAATTAAAGGGTCGAATACTTCTGTGGAACTCTGTCTATTATCCTCACATTGCTTTCTAATCTCAATCGGCTCGAACAAATCATCTAGACTATTAACATCTTGATACCTCTGACTGAACTCTTGAAAAGTAAAGCTTCTGTGGCGTATTAATTGAATCCCTATAGCTTTGCTCGTTTCAATCTCTAAAGTCATATAGGCGTGCTCAAAAGGGCTGTAGTGCTTATGATTGATTAAGTAGTTAAGTAACCCTTCAGGTTTGGCTGTCTTATCCTTTCTGCTTGATGATACTCTAGCTATCTCAACTATGTTCTGCTCTGCTTGTGGCGTAATTGATTGTAATGTAACTTTCATTTTTGTCGGTCTTCTTTAGATTCTTATATAGCCTATTACCTTTACAATAAGGACAAGAGCCACCATTACGACAAGACTTATCAACTGCCTTAGCCTTAGTGTATGCTTTCCTTCTTGTATGGCTCATCTTAGCTTTGTTTTAGTTCTTTGATTCTTTTTCGTATTCCTTCACTAATAGCTAACAATTCATCATCATAGTAATCCTTAGGTATTTTTTCTTCTATGCAGTCCAATTCTTCTATTACTCGTTGGTTAGCATAGGATTTAATGTATTCAGCAATAGCCCACGCATATACAGTCTGCCCTTCTACTTGTAAATCAACAAGCCACTCACTGTACTCTTTTGGTGTTTGCAATTTCATCTCTTAGTCTTGTTTTAGTTAGTCCATAGTTGGGAAGGAATCCCGCCCTCCCCAACGCTGACTTTTAAATCCATTTCAAGATTCCTTTAGCAACACTCACGCAGTCACCTCTCGTAATAAATTAACTACCGCAAGCCTCGCAATCTTCGTCATCAATACTACAAGCCTTCGGTTGGTCTTGACCTTCCAAAGCATCTAGCCACGAATCCCACGTTTCTCTTGCAACTTCTTCTTTCTTTAATTCTTCTGCTGTTTTCTTCGTCTTGTCAGTCATCTTGTTTTGATATTACGTTATAAAATACTTCGTCTAATGTCTTTATTTCCTCCTCAATATCTTCCCAAGCCTTATCAAAAGCTTTTTGAGTTTTTAAGTCGTAGATGCTATCCGTTCCGAAGCAGGAAACATTCCTAGCATTCTGCGTCAATAGCTCGTCTATTCGAGTCCTCACCTTCTTGTTTGAATGATAAAGACCTAATTCTTTCTTTTTCTTCATATTCTCTTTCGTCTATTTCTAGTTGTCTTCTCCAAGCTAAATATTCGTAGTGGTCACGTTCTCTGTAGTTTCCCTCTAATCTCATTTGCTCGTTGATTAAAAATGCTTTTAGTCGTCCCATATCTTAAAAATCTAATTCTTGTTTATCTTCTTTAGTTACGTTTAATGTAGCCATAGGGTCAACGAAATGCCCACCCCTTGTCTCATTTAGATAAGTAAATCTACAGCTTTTTGGAGAGAATTTCAAATACACAGGTCTATCGTCTTGAGTCGGTAGTCCTACTAGCTTTTGGAACTTAATCTTCCTTACGTGGATTTCAGTAACGTCCCATTGTTCGCTGTTTAAGTGCCTATGTATAACTATAAAGTTGTCAGTTCTGTTTGCGAACATACCTCCAAACTCTACATCGTACATTGATGGTGCGGGGATTCTCCCTTTATCATCTTTCTTTCTAGCCGCTGCAGTTCCTGCGTGAGTCGTTAGAATGAATTTGACATTGTGCTTTTGCTTAAATCTCCTTATGCTTGATAGCATATTGTAATAGTAGTCGTACTTACTAAATCCCGATTCTACTCTTAAATCATTCAAGGGGTCTATTAAACACCCATCATATTTAATAACTTCCATTTGTTCCTCAAAAGCATCTAGCACTTGAGTAGCTGAAGGTTGCTCTTCAAAAGTTATTATAGTAAAGTGGTCTAATACCCAGTCTATAGCTGTACTAAATTCTAGGTTGTTCATTCTATCAGACCTATCTTTATCCGCACTCTTACCTACAAGCATCTCTGCTATGTCTGAAATCATATCCCCAACAGGTTCGTTTTCAGGACAGTAACAAAGCCACTTCCAACCGTATCTCATTGAAGCGTTAAGCATCAAATAAAACATAGTTGTAGTTTTTCCAATATTGGCTAACCCCATAATAACATCTAACTCGCCTTTCCTATATTTATAGTGAGGGTCTAGATTAGGGATTCCCGTTGATACGCCTTTAGGTAATCCATTTCTGAATATATTTCCTGCGTATCTTTTTATATCATCCTTGTTACTTATCTTATACATCGTAGAATCCTTTTTGAGCTTTAGCAACATCTTCTATAAGTTCTTTCTTTCCTCTAATGAATTTCTCCGAAAGGTATTCAGGAAACTTACTAATGCTGAATAGAGTTGATGGTCTTAGGAACTTATCAAAGTCCGTATCAATCCATTGACTACACTTCACATCTATAACGTGCTTAAAGTCAGCTAACTTATAACCTTCACTAATCCTAGCGTTGATTACTTTATTAAATGCTGAACCTACTCTGTATCTTTTCTTTGCGGTAAGATTTAGGTAGTCAAGAATCTCCTTAATACCCTTAGTATCCGCCTCAAGGGTTGGTGTACGTGGTGGTGCATCAGCAACAACCTTCAGCACTTTAACCTCTTTATCGCCGTATTTAGTGCAACGAATAACTCTCCTATCAACCTCTTTGTTGTTCTTGTATATCAATGATACATCGCACAACCCCTTAGCTGAAAGGTTTGATATTATTCTACTTACGCTAGACTTACTAAGCTGAAAGAACTCAGCAAAATAAGCATTACTAGCTATGCACCCTTGCTCGTTGTCAAGACTATGTATCTCTGCTAAGAATACTTTTTCTTGCATAGATAATTCTGTGGATAACCAAATCTCTCTAGGTATCCATATTCCCTTAAATTCTCTGCTCATAGTTTAGTCCTCCCAATCTTTAAGAATCTTCCCAAATTCCTTTTCATAATCTTCCTCGTAAAATACTCTATGCTTGTTGCAGGTATTCCACGCTCCCTGACACACCTTGGTTACGGCTGCGGGATTTCTATCTAGGTACTTAGCACAATTTCTTACGCTAGAAAAGTACGTTGCTTCTTGGTCTTTTAAACATATAGTTACAACCGCTCTTGAGTGACCTCTATTGATTTGCTCTAGATGATTCATTTTTCTCTTTAGTTATTAGTTCCATAATTAAGTTACATTTAGCGTGACTACTTTTCTGACTCCTGATTATCTGACTCACTAAATCCCTAGACGTTAACGGTTTTACTAACACTCTACGGTCAATACAATCCTTGTATAACTTGAATGTCGTGTCGTATTCCGAGTAATCGTGAACGAATTGTACTGAGTGAATTACAGTTGCGTGATGAGAGCTAGTAATGCTCCCAACCTCTTTAAGTGTCATCTTAGAATTTTTACGTAAGTAGTACCTTAGAAAATGCCTAGCGACAGAGTAGTCTCTATTTCTTTTCTTAGATAATATATTCGCTTCTGAAACACCTGTGAGGTTGGAAACAAAACTTAAAGCCTCAATGCAATCTACTCTAATTTTTAACATCAACCGCTTCAGTCTTAGCCTTGTGAGCATTAACTAATTCAGGGGTAATATGGAACGCATAATCGTAAAGCTTTGTAGCATTTTCCGTTAGCGATTTAATATCCTTAGACATTGGACTTGCCAACTCTAGACATTTGAAACGAAATTCCGCTTCCATTGTAACTTGTTTGATTCTTTTGTTCATCTCTGTTTGAGATACTTTGCTGTCTTTTGACATAACTAAACACTTTATTGGTTAAGTAAAGGGGGCGAACCCCCCTCTACATTTTAAGACTAATTTTTATTTAAAAAGGTAAGTCGTCCTTCTTCGCCGTTTGGTAACCATTGTCGGGTAATTGTTCAGCAATTATTTCTGACGCGTCTATTTTCCACGCATCTATGTTGTGATAATATTTACCGTTGTACTCTCTTGAAGAAAGATTGAAGTGAACGTCCACTACGCTTCCCGACTGATGCGAATCTATCAGGGTTGTTTTTTCTCCGAAGAGCGTAAAGCAAACCTCTTTCGGGAATTTGTCGTCTGTCTTTACAACGAAAGCTCTCTTGTTCCATTCTTTTCCTGCTTGAGTTGTTCCTGTTTCTACATCTAAGACCTTTAGTAAAGTCCCCTTGATTGTGTTCTGCATAATTTATTAATTTAAGTTTAGGTTATCGGCATCTTTTTTACCATAATCAGAAAAGAGGATTGCCTTCCTTGCCTCATCTTTGATTTCACTATTTTTAAATAACTCCACTAATGCTGAGAATAATTCCTCATCACTTGCATTAACAGCGAACTCAATTTGTAGCTCTTCGTCTTCTGTATAATTTCCTACCGCAATAAGAACGGTATCATTATCATTGACCATACGCTTTATGCTATCCTGTATCTTGTTTTTCATATTACAAATGTAGTGTATATAACTTAGAAAACATAACTAACTTCAGGTACTTCAAATTTCTCAGGAAACCTAGAGTCAGAACTAGACGTAGCTATCTTAACTAAATCCATTGTTTCCATCATCTTAGTTACTGACAATTCATAATCCTTATAATGTTTCATATAAGCCTCTATGCAAATAGCCTCAGTCATCGTAATATTCTCGATTTTGTCTAGAATCTTTTCTGCGGTTTTGTCACCGACTTTAGGAATCCCCACAATATTATCTGTAGAATCCCCCATAAGTATTTGCTTATAGAAAAGTCTTTCTGCTGATTCCTTATCAACTAAAGAAACCTCGTTCTTATTCCAATTATAATGAAAGCCTTCAATCTGTAACATATCTTTATCTATGCTACAAATAATAGTATCTTCCATTTCGCTCTGACAAATACCCATAGCATCATCGGCTTCAATAAATTCAGTAACCTTACACTCCCAAGTTTCCACTAAGTATTCTCTAATGGCATAAAAATGTTCGGGTAAGATTAAATCCTTTCTATTGCCTTTGTATGGTTTTGTTACGGCTATTTCTTTTCTGAAATTAGACCTTCCTGTGAGAAACCCCAAATAACCAGTGCAATGCGTAACATAAAAAATGTGTTCAAACATTGCATCTATAGTTTCGAAAGCTTCTTCAACGCTGCCGCCCTCGTGTTTCCACGCAGCCCGATAGAGCATAATATCCGCATCTATCAAGGCTGTTTGGACTTGTCCCTTACGAAGCTGCATCGAAAGCTTTTTTGAGTTCTAAGGATTGCTCTTTCGTAATGGAATAATCTCCCATCTTAGATTTCACAACATCTCCCTTACCCGCAACAATAGCTTTTGTCATTGCCTCTAATTGAGTCTGAGTTAACACAGCCTTAGTCTTAAACTTCTCCGTTACTTGATTAACGTATCTGTTATCGTCCCACATTCCCAAGAAAATATCAGCGTTAAATCCTAACTTAGATAATCCTTTCGTAAGTGCATCGGTAGATACCTTCTTAAAGCACTCATCGTCCATTTTGCCCTTACTGTTGAACGCGGCAATCGAAGAGTTTATATCGAAGCTGTTTATTTCTCCATCTCTTTTATACCAAAGTTCTGCTTGATAACAAACAAGACCTGATACATCGTTTAGGGAATAGAATCTTTCGTTCTGAATCCCCCAACCTTGACCTATCAATCCGAACGCTTTAGTAAGTTCCCTTACTTGATACTGAGCATTGATACTTGTAAACTTCCTTCCGAAGCCTACTTCTTTTGTGAAATTCGGGTCAGTAGTTTGTACTGAGTTCCAAAAATCTAAATTGTTTTTCTCTGTTGCTTTCGCCATAATCTCTGTTTTTATTGGTTACACAAATATAGTGAATTAATACTGATTCTCAACACTAATCCTCTTTTGATTTTATTACATATTTAGCCACAATAGACATTTTCTTGTTACCACTAGCGTCTAACCACCGAGTAGGTACTTGCAAATCTTCCGTTACTATGTTATAGCCATCGTTTCTGAGCCGAAATATGGTATCACTAAGTCTGGTATTCCCTAAATCTCTTATGCTCTCTATGGCTGTAATACTCCCATACGTTTGTATGTAATATAATACTCTTGACTTGTGTGTTTCTCTGATAATTTTACTTCGCATCGTTTTGTTGTTTAATAAATGTTACTACTTGATTATATGTCCTTTCTTTGTTGCCTATACAATCGTAAAAATCAAAATTCAAATCATCATTCATTAATTCGATATGATAAATATTTAAACACTTTTCTACCACAGGTATAAGCCAATCCCAAGAAGTTCTATACTTTATCAATTCAATAGGCATAGTAGCTTCGTACATAAAGTCCGCGATTAATTTATCATCACTACCCGACTCAAATACATCACTAAAACCGCTGTCATTACACCAATCGTAATCTTTTTCTGAATTATTAACACTTTCATTCCTTTGCTTAATAGCTAATTCTTTCATCTTTCCCATAACTTAGTCGTTTAATTTTATTGAACAATTTGAACACGCATTCCAATCGTGGTCTGTTTCGTGCATTTCGTCTTGAGGTAACCAAACCCCACAAACATCACAAGGCACGTTCTTAATGTCTTCAGGACTTCCCATTACCTTCTTTCTTTTGTTGGATTAACACCTCTGTACATTCCATATTTACTTATGTACTTTTTTGTGCCTACATTACCCCAAATCTTTTCATCGGGTTTAATTCCCGTAACCAATTCGTAATCTGATTTAGTTACATAAGAGTTCTCTTCTTTCTCTTTTGCTAAAGCCATTTTAGCTAATCGCATTGCTTTATTATAAATAGAGCGTGTAGCTTTATCTTCAAGACCTAAAGTCTCCTTCTTCATCATTCTTTTCTCGTGTAGATATTTCATAGTTTCCCGTTTTCAATTTTATTAATAGCCTCATCTAAGGCATTAAAAATCTCCTTATAATAATCTCCTTGTTCGTTTTTAGGAACTAATTGATTAATACAATGTTTAGCTTCCTGCAATCCTTGAGATAAATTCTCTCCCATATAGTAATCACAAGTATAAGTTTTTTCGTTATTTTTCATAGTTTCCCGTTTTGTTGGACGTGGTCACGTCTAATTAAAAAGTTTATAGAAGGTAGTTTGCCTGATATACGCAAGTACCCCTTCCTTCTCATAAGGGCGTTATACCCTACTCTAATGCCATAACAGATACTCAAGTACCTTCGTATGGTTTCTATTGATTTAAGCCTCCTAGAGCCTTCTATAATAGCTTGATTTATTATGCACTTTAAAAACATCACAATATATTTAAGTTATAAACTTTGTTATATAATACGCATTTATAGTGTGGGGTATACTCATTTCTGAATACACCCCCTACTAACCTTCAATCAACCAAAATCAAAGAGCATTTGTATCTTCTATCAAATCGTCCTCATAGAACCCACAAGCGTAGCAATGGTGGTATCTGTGTTCTCCGCTACCATAAGACCTAAAGTCTTCCCCACAAGCACATTTCTTAGCTTCTGAATAGGTATCTATGAATGGTTCTTCTTGTGTACAATGGTTACAACCACTCGTACTTATTTCCCCACACAATTCGCAACCCTCAAATTTCTCTGAGGTTAATTCTATTTTCTTTACAGGTTTGTGGTAGTTATTTGATTGCTTTACAACAGTTCCGTAACTCCCATAGTGATTATAAGTCCCATATCCCCAATTGGTGTACGTGGATTTCGCTTTATAATCGTGCCTAACTTCTCCTAAGGTAGTAATTAATGCCTTAACCATTTCCATAGTATTTATGGCATCATCAATATTAACATACTCCCTTGCTGTGTGTGGTTCGTAATATCCACAACTCATATTTGCACAAGCAACATTTGCTATTTGAGAAATCTCGTGAACATCTGTTAATCCACCATCGGTAATCCCGTATCCGTGTTCAAACAAGGTAGGGTTTATAAGTTCGGTAAATTTCTCACCAAACATTTCTACTCCTGATGATGTCTGCACAAAATCTGAGTTACCCTTCCTATCGCATTGGAAAACATACCCAACATCATCGAAGAAAGTTTTATCTGCTTGACTACTTCCCACGCAACCTATTTCCTCTTGGGCAAAGAAACACACCTTTATATTGTCAAAAGTTTTCAACATCTCTAAACATACCCATATTCCAACCTTATCATCGCCACCTGTCCCTACTTGTTTCATCAAGTGAGAATCGAAAGCTACAAAATTGCCGTTCACATCATACACTTTATACCCCTCGTAAATATCGTGGACTGTATCTGTGTGTGCCACAACGCAAGGATAAACTTCCGCCACTCCTTTTGTTACATATAAATTGTCGTAATCATCTATTTCAACAGATGCCCCTAAGTCTGTGACTTTATCTATAAGCCATTCTATCGTGGATAAATAATCGTAACTCGTAGCTTGAGTACTTAAAACTTCCTTCAACCTACCTTTTAATTCTTTTTCGTTTCTCATAATCCTAGTCATTTAATGGGTTAATTACAGTACTCCTTAATGTTGTACTTATTTTTACTCTTGATTTTAGAAGTTTTACTAAAGCTAATTCCTTAGACAACACCCAACCATCAATTCTCCCACTTATGTAGGTGCAATCATCGGCGTTTCTAGCCATACCAAACATATCCGTAACAACACTAACTTCAGAACTTAGTCTAACTATAATCTTATTTGTTTTACTAAAGTAAGAAGAGCATCTACGCTTTTCTACCATATCCCCTTGATAATCTTTTATTATGTAGTCTGGATTTACCATAAGACTACCGAACTTAACAAATTTTACGGATTTAGGATATTGATTCCTTGACAAATCGCAAGTATGTAATTCAGACCTATGATAATACATATCATTTAGGCAATATATATTTCTATCGCCATCGCTGTTGTATCGTTCAAATTCTAATTCACTTTCCCCATTCATTTGAATTATAGAACCTTCGGGAACATCAGAAGCATATACGCTTATTGTTGATTCGTTGAACGCGGCACGAGTATTTTGCACTCCATCGCAATCGAAATATTGAATTACTTGCACATATTCATCGTTATAATTACCGTTCTCCGATTGGAAATCCATAAACTTAGTTGCTCCGTACATTCGATGACCTTCTTCCCTTGAATTGGTTAAATACCATTGACCATCATTATCCTCAAATGCCCACGTCATTGTATCCATATACGGATAATGGCAATGGTCTTCAACGTTACCCACAGGAATTACTAATTTTATATCCGTAGTTAATCCTTCGGGAGTAGTCCAACCTAATTTTGCATTATAACTTTGGCGTTCTTTAGTGTGCCACCCTTGACTATGTGCATAAGCCTTGAATCTATGTATGTCGCCATCTAAAGTATCGTAGATTCTATCTAAAAACTTACCTTGAGGAGTTGTCCACAGTAAAGCCCTCGAACTTATACCATTTCCCTCATTATATACAACTAATTCTACGGGAGTTTCAGAGTCCTCGTATAAATTAAAATACTCATCATCAATACACCTATCATTTCTCATACACGAACTCCCTAAAGAACCCATTCCATCTTTAGCATTTTCATCGGTGCTTTTCCAATTGTATTGAGAAAAATCATTTGACTTACTAAAAAACTCGTTTGTGTTTTCTAAAAACATTCCTTTAATTTGGGAGGTGAAGACTTCCATATCCCCATTATCAATCCCAAAGCCTATCATAAAACTACTTGTAAATATTTTACTCATAGTTTTTCCTATCTTAGCTTTTACTCTCTGAATGTTAGTTGAGGAAGCTGCGTAATCATCAGTCCAAGAATAATAATCTATTCTCTTTTGAGATGTGAACGATAACTTTCCTATCTCATCAACAGACTTATTTAAAAACATTGGAATATCTCCTTCCACTAAATTATCTGAGTGAACAATCCCATCTGCCAACTGCAATAAAGCCTTAGCCGTTGCAGTACTGCCGATTTTTTGACAAGCCTCTAAGGTTTGCACAAATTCTTGCGTAATTCTAATCATAACTCACTGATTTTGGTTAGTAGTATGGAGTGGATTCGAACCACTATTTTTAAGTTGAAAACTTAATATCCTGCGGAGATAAACCCCGACACCATTAGATGACCATACCATATTTTAGTAGTGCGTGTTGGATTCGAACCAACATTTAGAAGATGAAATCAACTTGTCCTGCGGAGTAAAACCCCGACACCATTAGACGAACGCACCGTATTGCTATCCTTTAGGGTTCTCAGCGATAGCTTTCAGAGATGCTTTGGGTTTTAGGTGCAGAGAACCTAAACCTTTCGTCAAAGGATTTTTTACCCCTAGAGGTAGGCAATGTTGGACGTGGTCACTACGACACACGATAGAATATTATTTCCCAATCTTTATCGTACGCCATCTTATATTCTTCTACTAAAAATTTAGCATCTTTTAAAGTATAGCACGAATCTATTTGCTCGAAAGAGCCCGACTTATATTTTCCTAGAATTTTATACATCTTGTTCTGTTTTTTTTACTGTTATACGAGTTACCCCATCTATTTTAGTATGCACAAAAGTAAGCCCACCAACAAGACGATATTCTACAACTTCTGATTTCGATAAATACTTTTTAATATTCCGATATAAATTTCTTCCTTCTATTTTTATTTCCCTCAAAGAAATATAAGACAACGCAATAGCCACAGGTATTAATAATAACCCCATTGGGCTGCCTGTAATTAAATATTGATTCAACGCATTTCTTGTAGCAATAATAGTAAAAGTAAATAAACCTATTGCGAATGATAAGAACTTTAAATTGTGTTTCATAACTGAGTGTGAATTAATTAATAAGTTGGAATTTGCCCCCACAAATAGAAATCTTGTTGAACGCGGTCGGCTTCATAATTTTTTTTATTACTTCATCAGCTATTTCTAACTGACAAAATAATAAAAGTTTTTTGCATAAAAAAACGAAGGCGTTTTTAGTGCCTCCGTTAAATTCAGTAAGTATTTTTTTTGCTGCCCTTATAGATTAGCTTTCTTTAAATCTCTTTTAACTAATTTAATAGCTTCCTTTTCTAAATGCATAGTATAAATACGCTCCTTTTCAGAATTTATTTTTTCTTT
>Ga0308003_1000560_pt1 | contig 16802 bp, 9 predicted proteins | sample Neamet36_FD_203159 | JGI IMG/M metagenome (GOLD analysis project Ga0308003, IMG submission 203159) | Marine microbial communities from water near the shore, Antarctic Ocean - #36 | ecosystem: Environmental > Aquatic > Marine > Unclassified | place: Southern Ocean | collected 2014-06-06
GCCGTCGGAGGTGTTCATTATGGGCGTGGGCGACGAGTTGGCTCCCCGCATGTCAACCGTCATGCAGAAGGGGTGGACCTGTGCCCACTTGCTGCGAAACACATACCAGGGCTGTCTAGTGTCCATGGGGGAAGCTGAGGAGCGGGAGGGGGAGAAGGAGCGGGCTGCGGCTGAGAGGGGCCTGGCGAAGGGGCAGGATGCTGTGCGGGTCGCGCAGAGGCGGTTGGCGGGGCGTCCCACCTACTACCTCACAGCTGACTGTGACGATGTTCTCACTAAGGTGCCCACACACACACGCTCACACGCACACACTGATGCTAACCCAATACTCCTACCCCCTCTTCGTGCAGGTCGACCCGAATGCAGTGTACATCATCGGTGGCATCATCGACCGAAACAGTATGAAGGGGGCGACGAAGGTAACACACACATGCACACGTGCACATGCTCTCCCTCTAACACTTTGGCCCCCTAACCCCTACCGCTCTGACATGGCGATTATGTTCTGTGTTCTATGTTCTGTGTTGTTTGTTGTGTGCACCTCAGGCGAAAGCCGACACGGACGGCATCGCGACACGACGCTTGCCTATTGCCGAGCATGGCAACATGAACGCGTGCCACGTCCTGACGGTGCTGCATGTGTTCGAGATCCTTCTCAAGGTGGGGGCCCTGCAGCTGGCTGACCAGACGCCTGAGGCGTGGACGCGGGTGCTGGCGGAGGTGCTGCCGAAACGAAAGCAGGGCTCGGTGGGGGATGATGATGATGATGATGATGCTGATGCTGATGCTGGTGGTGGTGGTGATGATGAGGACGACGACGACGAGGAGGATGGAGATGGGGATGGTGGTGTCCAAGAAGAGACCAAAGCGAAGAGGGGCAAGGAAGAGGGAGGCGAGCCACCCTGTAAGCAGTCTCGACAATAGATAATAGACCCTATTTCCCTAGCGTTAGGAGGTTCCTACTCTTATTCCATATATTATCCTCGTGCCAGTCTCAAAGTAACCTGTGTGCCTCTATTAACAGTTAAGGACGATGTACTCAAGCACAAGCTCGCTCTCGCTCCATGGCGATCGTGCATGTATGTATGTACATGTAGTGTTGTTTCTATCTACAGACTCTTCATGACGTTTTGCACGGGAGTGGTGTCAATGTCAGAGGCTTTGTCATCTTTCTCTGTTTGTTTGTTTGTTTGTTTGTTGTTTGCGTTGTCATCTGGTGCTGGTACTGGTGGTACTGGTGGTACAGGTGCTGGTATCCGTAATGGCGGTGTCAGTGCCTCTTGCAACAGGTGCAGCAACAGCACACGACTAGCACACTACGCCTGTTGCTGCCCACCGTCCGCACCTCCCAGTGGGCTCCACCACCCAACCACATCGGTGTCAGTTAGTCTGAAATCGGCGTCCATCTCAGTACAGTGTACCATGGCGTAGCGAAGCTTGGAGGTCGAGACGTGGTGGATGGGTGATGGGTGGTGGGTGGTGGTGTTTAGTGTTAGGAATTATAGTCAGACTGGCGGAGGAGTGGTAAGTCTAGGTGCGGATGATTTAGACGGACACACACACGGCACCTTAGTCGTCATGAGGTGAAGAGAGCTGTAACGGGGCAGGTTTATCGAGAAGAAGCATGTGTGGGCCTTGGGTAGGTAGTCGTCTGGTTTGAGGGACACGTCCTCGCCGACGGCGGATTGCACTTTCATCTTCTGCGGAAATTCCATGCCTGAGGGAGGAAGAGTGGGACGTGCCCACACGAACTGCAGGGGGGTTGGGGACGGGAGGGAGGGTCGGGGTGAGAACTCAGGGGTATTGGGGGTATTGCGAGGAGTCCACACTCTCGGCCCTCGACTCTCTAGACTGACCTTGAGGAATGTCGACCGTTCATCTTCCGAAAAGGCAGTAAGTGCCTCCCAGAAGAAGCCTATATGTGGCTCCGACGGGTCTACATCGTCATCGTACTCCGTATTAGCCTTGAGGCGCGCGATATCCACAGTGCGACTGCCGCACACGATGTCACGTAATTCATTCCAATTCATAAGGGAGATGGCCGCTTGGGGGATGACTGACAGAATGCCTTCCCTAAGGGCCTCCGTCGCCGCGAACGACTCTGTCAGGCGCGCGCGCGTGTACGCCTTGACGAAGGCACCCAGCTCGTCCACTAACACCCGACGATCCGCGCCGCCAGGCATTAGCTCTACCAGCTGGCCATCAGTACGGGTGGCGCTCCACGACACGTCCATGAGGACGGCGTCTGCTTCCGCACGTGCGGCCGCTAGCGCTACCACTACATCCACCTCTTCGCCCTCCTCGTCCACATCCATTTGCATACGCATGTTCATGTTCATGGCGTGCAGGGTAGTGTGTCCCATGTCGCGGGCATCGGCCGACGCAGTCTCCCCGTGCGCGCGCGCGTCCATGCCGTCCACCGCCCGCTGCAGCCGCTGCAGTCGCTTCCACAGAGCGCCCAACTGACTCACGAAGTCCGCCGCGTCCTGGTCGAAACTTGCGATATCGTCTTCACAAAGTTCCTGCCGGACGACACACTTCCATAGGGCCGAGGGAAAGGACAGGTCGAGGGTGATACGGGATCTAATCGCGATAGCGATCATCTGTCCCATGAACTTAAGTAGATCCAGACGCACGGAGGACGAGGCTGTTGGCGACAGCACGTAGTTGTACCTAGTGTTAGTGTGCACGTGTGTTGGTGGGTGTGTTGTGGCGGGGCAAGGAGCGTGGAAGTTAGCACGGGAGTGGTGACAGTGGTGGCAGTGGTGACAGTGCCATGACAGAGAGGGCAGTAGCAGTAGTGAGGATATAAGTGTGAGGATCGCGCATACCGCTCGACGCAATCATCCCCGGCCGTCCAGTTGCGACTGGGCCGGAGCAGAGGCAGGAAGCACTCGCTGCCGTCTCGCCCCTTGCCGTTGGGCTCCCGGGCTTGTAGCTCGTCGCATATCTGTTGGAAGATCTATTAATGTGAATGGTCGCACGTGTATTAGATATGGTGAAGTGGTGAAATGGATGGAGAGAGAAACAAGTGCAGTGGAGTGGTGTTAGTGTCAGTGTGGAGCGTGTACAAACACAACGCACAATGCACACTGCACAACTTACCTCGCGATACGGGCCTCCGTAATCATCCACGCCTTCGCCCTCGAATCTGATCTTGAAAGCACGGCTCTGACCATCGTCCATGGGGTGCGTATAGGCTATGCGCAGCTTGGTGCTGGGGTGGCGCCGCAGCTCGCGCCATAGCTGGCAAAACAGACTGTTATACAGCAGGTCATCCCCAGGCACGCCCAGCAGATCAGACGCCTCTTTGGATCTGAAAGAGCGGAAGCGATTGATCTTCACTTGTGGGAGGTCCTCGGGGTAATCGTAGTCGTCCTCTGTCTTGGTGGGTTTACTCGCGCTGTGTATAGAAAAAAAGTAGGAGGTAGAAAGGAATCCATGTGTATATTGGGGTCAGAACTAGGATCTCTCACACGGGTTTCGCAGCGAATATGGGACATGTCGAGGTGGTAGTGGTAGGGGTAGTGCGGTACCTGCGGGACACAGTCTCCCAGAAGTAAGTGGTCTTGAGCTCGAGGAATGTGAGGCGACGCAGGGTAGGCAAGAGGGAGACCTCGTGCGTGCTAGATAGCGGCGCACTGCCTCCGCCTCCGCTACTGTTACTGCTACTGCTACTGCTGATGCTGCTGGTGGTGGTGGTAATGTTGCCTCTATCAGTACTGGCACCGGCACCGACACCGGCAGTAACAGTGGCGGTGGTGGTGGCAATGTTGTTGCCGTCGCTGCTGCTGGAAGCGGCCACGCCTCCCATACACGTCATCTGATGAGAGAGGAGGAGGAGGAGGAGGAGGAGGAGGAGGAGGAGGAGGAGGAGGAGGAGGGGTGGGTTAGGGTCGGTATTAGATAGACATATAGATGGATGGATGGATGGATGGATAGGTCACCTTGATCACAGGCCAGCTGACGCGGCCGTCACTGTCAACAACCATTGAATGCCGCGCCACGGGCAGAGGTGCGTAGAACGGGCGCTCCCCCCCTACGCCGCCTGTAGGCACCGCGCCGCCGTCGGTGCGAGTGGTGGGGATGCGGATCGTGGCCATGGTAGGCGTGTAGTCGTCCCTGATCTTCAGCAACGTCTCCGGAGAGAGAGAGCAGGAGCACGAAACCTGTGTTCGCGCAGCAGCAGCGGATGCGTGTGGAAAAGGTTTTAGTGTTAGGCATTATAGTGATACTGGCGGTGGATTGGTAAGTTTAGGTCGGGGAAATTGGCGGGCGCAAGGCACCTCTTCAGCATCCAACTCTTGCACCACACCCGATAGGCTGGTGCGTAAGTGGTGGTTCAGTAGTCGGATAAGACCGATACGCGCCACCACCGCCCTGCGCTTAGGGCCCGCAATGCCCCAGCGGTGCGACAGATCAGCATTCTCCATCACATGCCGACTGAGAAGCTTCTGCAACGCTCGAAAGTTGTCCGAGTGCATGATCTCATCAGGAGAAATGTCCCACGGACCGATGGCACCGGACTCGCTAAATGGTCCTTCGTCGCCGCCGCCGCCGCTGGCGGACTCGGACTCCCCCGCAGGTGCGGATCCGGGCGTAGGTGTGCCCGGCGAGCGCGACACCGCCGCAGATGCTTTGATGGCGAGGCCGTGCACGTATTCCACGAGCATGGCATCTATCTCGCTGCTCCATCGCCCAGGTTCGAAGACCTCCTGCAGCATCCCCACTGAATAAGTGTTGGTGCTAGCACCGGCGCTGGTACCGGTGCTAGTGCCGGTGCTGGGGTGAGGCCCTTCAGTACTGATACCAGCACCCACCGCGGACAGGGACTGTGCCGTCAGCCGACCCATGCGGGAGGAAGGGTCCTGAACCTGCGCGTAGGTGCTCTGGTGGAAGAAGTCCTTCTCGCGACCGCGTCGTATCTGCCGTAGTGTGAAGTACCACACGCCTTTGTCGGACACCTCGAACCACACGCGTCCAAACGCCACACCCGCCACTGTGGAGATGCCGTAGGGAGTGCGAACGCGCTCGCCGACTCGGAACCCGTAGTCGAGCAGCAGCGGGGAGTTGATGGTGAGGAAGACCTCCTGCCCCGACACCGCCAATCGGCGCACCTGCGTGTAAGGGGTGTGAGGGGTGTGAAAGGGAAGTGAGAGGGGTGTGAAAGGGAAGCGAGAGGGAGTAGCGTGACATAACGTGACATACCAATGTCCCAGCTGCCCAGGCGTGGAGGTGCGTCGAAAGCATCTCCAGCATTCCCATACTGAGGCGTGAGTGGCTGCTGAGGCAGTATAGCAGCTCCGATGTGCGGCAAAGCTGGTCCAGACTCACACGCGCCGGATAGGTGGGTGCGGGCTCGAACACGGAGGTGGAGTGGAATGACTCCGATACGATCTCTACCTCCTGACCGGCGTTGTAGAAGGCGACAGCGGGGTACAGCTCGCCGCATATCTTGTCCAGTGCGGTGCCTAAAACCTTGCCATTCTTACTGAAGCTCAGGCTTCCTGCATTGAGGTCCAGTACTACACCCACCGTGTCGCCGCTGCAGAAGGGTTCGCCGTAGACCTTCACCTTTTCGCGCCCGTGATAGATAGCTTGCTCGCCGATGAAGCCCCACCCGTGACTGTCGCCACCCAGGAAGGAATGCAGGTCCACAGCACTAGTGGCCACGCCCACGAAGATGTAAGCAGTGCTGCTCTGTGTAATCCTCACTTCCCACGACACCACGCCGCTGGTGAAGGGTTGTGTGCCAATGACTGTGGCCCAGCAGTCATCGCCGGTGTAGCTGGCCGTGAGTCCGTCTCCACTGATAATGATGTCGGGTCCGCAGCGCAGGGGGTCGAAGGAGAAGGCTGGTCCGCTGCCGGTGGTGAAGTCACTGCGGGCGCTCCAGGGGCTTACCCACGTGCCCATGACCGCTCTGCATCGCACAGAGAACGTAGAGTCTGGCAACAGCCCACTATGCACGAAGCGCGGCGCGGACCCGCAAAACACCGTCTCAAAGGCGGGTTCCTCGTGTGAGGCGATGATTACGTCAGAGAAGGCTGCGCCCACCTGCACCTGTACCATGACACTGGCGAGGGGGGCGATCATCGCCTCCACTCCTGCCTCTGCTCCTGCTGCTTCTTCTCCTAAGGTGTCAGGGGAAGGAGATTCGGAAGTGTTACCGCCTCCACTGCTTCCGTCGCCATCGTCAGAAGCAGCAGTCACTCCAGTGGACCTCGCGAGCATGGCACGGGCACTTGCCAGGGCCTCGCTCAGATCCATGTCGATGGTGCCACGAGGGCCGCAGTGCACAACGGGGTTGCGCGGGGCATGCATGAATGGGTTGCATGCTAGTGCGTCTTTACCGCTACCACCGCCGCCGCTGCTGCTGCTCGTGGTAGCAGCGAGAGAAGCAACAGCGACAGAGCCACCCCTCTCGCCGCCGCCGCCGCCGCCGACTTCGCCTTTGAGCGCCAGGGTGAGCCCGGAGCTCAGCTGCCCTGCTGGTCGGAACAGCAGCTGACAAGCGGCGGCACGGAACCGTTGGATCATCTCGAGTGACACTGCGATCTGCAACAGGTTTTGGGTCGTGGATGTGAAGACGTACTGCACGTTTCCCCGCTCCCGAATCATCAGTTGCAGAGCACGCGAACGCACATCCACAAACACGCGGCTGGTAGCCAGGGCAAGGAGCTCGGGAGTTGGGGTGGTGCCGCTGACAAGGCGTAGCATGACGCGGTGCAAGCACTTGCGGCACAGGCGCAGCAGCTTGTTCTCGATCGCGCCGCTTTCCACATGCGGCAGCGAAGGCAGTAACACCTGCAGGAATTGGTAGCAGACGTCAAGTTCGTGGGCGTTACCTTCGAACTGTCTCAGCCATGTAGAGGCCGAGTGCAGCAAACGGGACAGGAGGTCTGTGGACTCTAGGAAGATCTGGCCGTGCCGGGGGGGGGCACTTGGACCCAGGGCTCCGAAGTGCTGGTGAGCGCTCGGCATCCCGCCGAGATGGCCGTGCGCATCCCTGTGACCTCGCCCGCGCATGGCCGCAGAGATCCCGAGTCGTGCATTGATGCTGCCAATGCCTCCCGAGCCTGACTCGTGCCCGAACAGAGACACCGCCACGTACCGCAACGACTGTGCCACGAGCTGCGTCGTCTCTGTGCGTGACGCCGCCGATGAGCGCATGCTGTCCGTGATCAACGCGATCATTTCGTACGGCTGCGCGTGTGTGCCCGTGCCCGCGCCGGAGCTGGGGCCGGTGCTGGTGCGGCTGGCGCCGTCGTGTGCATGTGCGTCAGCGTCAGCGTCAGCCGTGTGACTGGAAGCACCTCCGCCGCCTCCGCTGCCACTGCCGCTGCTGCTGCTGCTCGTGGTCACACCGGCTAGGTCACTACTGGGACTCCTGAAGTCCATCAGACCTTGCCACACCGCTACCTTGAGCTCTACGGGCAGTTTCTCAAACTCCACCACCACCGCCTCCGTGTGCGACCCCGGGCCTGTGGCGGTCAATGATGGCAGGGAGGGCAGGGAATGGGCGTGCGAGATGGAACGTGCCTCTGTCGATGCAAATGACGACGACGGCAACGATGTGTCAAGTGCCAGGGCAAGAACAGCCCCCCTCGATGGCGGCGGTAGGGGCGGCGGCGCGTGCACTGGGCGTTCGAGCACGCTTCTCGCCACTAACATCTGCCCATACCGGACCATACCCTGCCGCAAGCCTAGCAACAGAGACAGTACATCCGCCTGCTGCCTCTCACTCAGCGCGTCGACGCGCGCAGATGCACCCACGCCCAAGTCCAGCACGAGCCGCTCCTGTGCCCCGAGGGAGCCGAGGGAGGCTAGGGAGCCGGAGTCGTGCCCGTGTCCCTCGTATGCGAAATCTGCGTCCGCGTCCGCGCCCGTCCGCCGGTGCGAGGGAGATTGAGACGGAGACTGAGACGGAGACTGGGAGGGAGATGGAGAGAGGTCGCCGCTGCATGCTCGTTGGATGAGTTCCGTCAACCGCCCACTGCGCAGCCACAGCTCGGTGCCCGTCTCCTCCCCCCTTGCCGCCGCCTCTGCAGTGACGGGGTTTGGGAGCAAATCCCACAGACTCGCAGATTCATGGGGTCGCGCATCCGACGGGCCCAGGGCCTCGAGCTGGAGAATCTCTGGCTGGTCGAGGACAAGTGAAGCGCAGCACTTGTTCCACTGGGCGTGCAGAGGCCGAGCGAGGGCCAGAGCGGAAGAGCGCGCACTCGCCCCACCATTGCCTGCACCGCTGCCGCTGCTGTCGACACCTATTCCAACACCATCGCCGTCGTCGGTTCCGTCGAGTGCAGTGCAGTCGTAGTCATCCCCAGTCCCTCCAGCCGCCGCCACCACCTCCGCGTCCCGGCCTGTGGGGCTGACCGCTAGTGTGCGGCGGGACAGCCGTAGAGCACATGTGAAGAGCTCGCCACGAGTGGTCAGGCTGGGTGCGGATCGCGGTGAAGATCGCTCGCCGGGCGCTGCGCCGGGCGCTGCAGCTGGCGCGGAGGACGAGACACCACCACCGCCGTCGTCCACCAGCGCCTCGGCAGACAGCGTGAGGAAGCGCAGCAACTGATGCAGCAAGAATATCTCCATGGGGCGAGCGGCCCGCACCACCGCCTTACGGAGGTGGGGATGAGTCACAGAACCCACTGAGAGGAGGTCCGACAGCAGTACGGTTGCGTAAGGAGCTAGGCAGTCGGCCACATCCATGGCTGTCTCGTGCACCGACTGTGAGAGGGCATGTGCCAGCGTGTGCGCGCGGCCCGGCGCCGCACCCCCCTCGTTCCCGCATGGAGTTGCACTCTGGCTGTTACTGCTACTGCTACTGGTGCTGGTGCTGGTGCTGGTGCTGTGGGCAGGCGTCGTGTGACCGGGCACATGCTCCGAAATATCGCTCATCTGTACAGTCGATAACTGGCGGCTGTCACTGCCGCCCAGCCCGCCCACGGCACTGCCACTGCCACTGCCGCCGCCCGCAGCCCGAGAGGACGCGTGCGCGCGACCCGTAGCGGCGATGACAGTGGCACGGCTGGTAGTGCGATCAAGGCTGAGAACGCGCACCACATTGTCATTAAACACACTACGAGCATCCCCTCCCGCCGATGGCTCGCCCCTCGTGTGGCCCAGGACGCTCATTCCGAGCGTGTCGATGAGCATCACGTGAGACCAGAGCTCCTGATGGCCACGCACACCGTCGCCATCGCCATCGCCGTCACCATCGAGGCCGTCTCCTCCCGACGTGGGGGTAAGCGTGTGAGAGGGAGGTCTCATGGAGCGCATGGCATGCAGAAGAGTCTGTTCGAGCACCTCCGACGCCGCATCTCCCCAATTGCAGTCCGCTGCTGCTGGTCCACTATCACTGGGCTCAGCACTCACGAGTCTGTGCAACAAGCGGATGCAGATCTTTGACAGTTCTTGCGACGTGTGGTCACGGAGGCTCTTGTCTGGGGGTCGAGGAATATTGTGCGTGGCACCGCCTGCCGCGGCGTCGGCAGAAGTGGAAGCACCCGCACCCGCACCAGTACCACTACCTGTGGTATCGTGCTGCCAGCGCTCAGCAATGACCATGGGCGTGTGTCGGAGGAGCCACCGCAGCGTCGCGTCCACGCCCACGCCATCGCTCTCGGTTGTGGTGTCCAGCTCCAGGTGTGCATCCGCCGCCGCCGCCGCCGCGAATGTCGAGCCGTTCATCTGTTTGCCGCCACCGCCACCCACGAGCACAGGCGCAACGGCTGTGCGGTCATCGGTGGGTGCGCTCGCGGGTACGAATGCATGCGCGCGTCCTTCTCCCAGCGCGCCTGTGCCTCGCGGCGGCGCGGGCTGGGAGGCCATGCTGATGCTGGTGCTGGTGCCGGTGCCGGTGCCGGTGCCGATGGTGCCTGCCGCCGCCGCCGCCGCCGTAGACTCTTTGTCGGAAGCAGCGGTGGTGAGAGGACTAGACCTCCCGGACAAGCGCCCCCGTGACCCACTAATGAAGCTCGAGAAGGAGAATCGTGAGCTCGGGCTCGTGTTGTTGGTATCCGAGGCAGATCCTGAGGGAGAGTCCGATGAAGGGTCGCGCGGCGATGCTTCTTCGGCTACGAGCGGGGAGCTGCGGCCACTCCCACCGCCACTCCCACCGCCGACGCCGCCCTCTCGGGACACGACGGTGACGGGGGAGTCGTCCGTGCCTTCGTCGGCGGTGGCGGCGGCAGCTAGGCTTGTAGGCGGAGGGCAGTCGACGCTGCCGCCTCTGCCACCGTCCATGTCGGGGCGCGATACAGAAAGCTCCAACGGCCCTGTCACAGGCACAGGCGAAGGCATGGCGGTGGTGGGGACCGTTACGCCAGCGACCGGGGAAGCGGGGTACCAACACAGACCCACTAAGCGCAGCAGATACGTCACGAAGCGACGCTTGAACTGCGCAGTGGTCATGTTGTTCCCGCCTGCAGCAGCGCCACTCACAGCAGCAGTAGTAGTAGTAGCAGCAGCTGTGGATGAAGGTTCCAGGGAGGGAGAGCAGCTGAGAAGCGTACCCTCGGAGAACCCCCCACTGCGGCGCTGAGCAGGCACGCGCACATCTGTGGGGCAGCAGTGGAGCAGCAGCGTCTCCAGCACCGACGCAGCGGCGCTCCTCAGCCGGCCCGTGTCGTGCACCATGACTGCCAGCATCGTGTCCGCCAATCGGCGTGTGTGCGTCTTTTGCGCGGCGCTGGCGCTACCCGGTGCCACTAGCAGCCGCGATGCTAGGCTGCACGACAGACTGGCCTGGGTGGTTGAGAGCATTTGGTACAACCAGCGCTCCCGGAAATCGTTGTTCTCCGGCGGGCCTTGGTCGAATATGACGCGCACGTGGATAGGACTAAGGGCGCGCGTGTAGTATTTCAGGCTCGCCAACATGCCATCGAATGACTCGCGTGCCAGCTCTACCTTTGTCCGTACGCCACCAGGGCAGCTGCCCACTGCTACAGGGTAGAGGACGGCGCGAGGGTTGCCGGCGGTGCCCACCTGTGCGTCCAGCACGCCATTCACGAACAATTTCATCTTGCGCGGCTCAGTGACCACCGCCACATGCACCCACTGGAACAGTGGGAGGGCGGTCTCGCTGGTAAGGTGCTCCAGATCGTTGCTCCGCCCGTAAGCCACTTCCAGACGTAGATCGTTGCCCCTCAGGAGTACCATGGGCCATGCGTCGGCGTGACTGACCTTACCCACCACGAAGTTCGACTTGCCCACCGGTTTGCGTGACAGGAACATCCATGTGGAGAGTGTGAAGTCCATGCCTTTGTAGTTGCTCAAGAGCTATGGGGGAGTGCGTGGAGGGTTTAAAAAAGACAAGGCGGCGTTAGGGTGTATACAAGGTGTGCATAGTGTGCGGGGTACTGGTACCTTGTCTCCCTGAATGACAAATCCCTCCTGATGACGAGAGAAGTGCATGGGTGCAACAATGATCTCCTGACACCTCTTTCGGTGCATAGCGCTTGACTCGCGGGCCAAGCTGGCCATCGATCCAGTGAGAAAGGCGCCACCAGCCGCCACGCCGGGGAACGCGCCCTGACCTACTCCAAGAGCGCCGCTGACGCCACCCACGCCTGTTCCGCCCTCGGGCGCGGTCGATGAGCCTTGACTGTTCTCCACGCGCAGAACACAGGCCACCCACGTGTGGTACAGATGCTCCAAAAGACCCACCTGGGGTGTTGTGTGGCGTGGCATTATAGTGAAATGGCCAATTTTGATCAAAAGAATTATTGTTAGTATTAGCGGTGGCGGTGGTGGTGGTGTAAGGCGACAGAGGACTCGGGTCGCACCTGCGTGCCCAGAGCGCGCTCAGCCACCGCCCGCTGCTGTGCCGAGGCAGGCCCGCAGAGGGAGTCGACTGGGGGGCCCACAGAATGCAGCAGCATCTCTTGCACGATGCTGGTGACAGTGGACGCAACACGGCGCAGACAAGCAATTTTCTCACGTAGCTGCAGCCGACGGCTTGACTTATCGTCCATGGCGTTCATGACACTGACACGCTTGTCCAGCAGCTGCAGCAGCTCGGCTAGGCCCTCAGCACACACCTCCAACCGTCCACCAGTATCTGCGCTAGTGCCGGTGCCGGAGCCGGTGCCGGTGCGGCAGGAAGAGAGTGTCGCGCACACCAGGCAGTCGGATCCACGTTCGATACGCAAGAACTGCACACTGCGTCCCAACAGACACGTCAGCACGAGCTCCGACAGCTGCGCGCTGGTGAGCTGAGCTGCGCTGCTTGCGGCGGTGGCGGTGGCGGTGGCGGTGGATTTTCCCTGGCCTGTAGTCAGGTTTGAGAAACCAGGTGCGCGCGCGGCCCGGCCGCCGCCACCACCCATGTTGCCAGTGCCGGTGGTGGCTGCGGTGGCTGCTGCTGCTGCTGCTGCCACCTCATCGGGTCGTGCGTACTCACCGCCCTCGCCCTCTGTGGCAGCAGCATCAGCCAGGTGGGAGTCAGCTACACTGGCCGACATGGAAGCCAGAGCGCTGCGCAGCTGTGAGTGGAAGAGCTGGGTCAGTGCCACCTGCGTCGTGTGCTGCAGCTCAAGCGTGTCCACCGAGGCGCACAGCGCCCGCGAGTTCGCGCGACCCTCGGAGATGGCGTCCAGGCTCGAGCCCGCCCGACGCTGCAGCGTGGCGCACAGTTCGTGCGCCACATCTACGCACAGGGCGTAGGCGCCGCATGCCCTCATGTCGTGAAGTAGATCGCACAGTCCCTGCAACCCGCGCGCGGACTGGCGCGTGGACTCCAGACTCGTCGTCAGAGCGCCTACCAAACCCACCCAGCGTGTATCACTATCGCCCGAGCCCGCGCCACTGGAAAATACGAGGCGGTCGAGCACATCTTCGTAGAAACTACGTACCACCACCCCCGCGGAGGACACGAAGGTTCCACCGTGCTGCTTCTTCTGACTGCCGGTGATGGTGGTCGTGGTCGTGCTGGCGGTGCGGCGACGGCAGCGCCAGCGCACGCCACATAGCACCACTAGCATGGCTCTGCGAAGGGCCGGGTGAAGGCCCTTCCTGAGACGGGGAAGTGGCTGTAGCGGTGCGCGAGAGATGCAGAGGCGCACGAGGGCGCACGTACGCTGCGCGCCCGCGAGTGCGCTCTGGAGCTGGTCCTTCCACGAGGAGGCACTGGGCTGCTGCTGGTGCGGGGACCCCGCGCCGCCGCCGCCTGTGTGGCTGAGGCTCGCCCGACGCCTCTGGATAGACGCAGTCATGGCGCTCGCCTGCGCAAACAGTGCCTGCACACTCGCGCTCCTCACGTAGGCGGAGGCCACGCCCACGGAGAGGTGGTGCACTTGCAGCATGGACTCGAACGCACTCAGCTCTATCGCCTCAAGCAACTCCCCAGTGCCGTTGCGTCCCACATGGATCGATTGACGCAGCATGCGCTTACCGGCATTCGCAGCGCTTTCCGAGGTGCGCAGCGTGTGCACGAGGGCACACATATCGGGAGAGGGGGCACCAGATGAAAGGGGTATACCGGATGTACTAGATAGGGCTGCCACTGTCACGCCGAGCGAACGCAGCGAGTCAGGTTCGCTTGGCAGCAGAAGCTCCTGCCAGAGAACATGTTTAGTCAGCGACTCCCAGTACAGGGACGGTGTCTGCACGCCATCCATGCCATGCACGTCGGGTGCAGCAGGGGATAGAGACTGTTCCTCGCCGCCTACCTCCCCGGCACACAGCATATGTCCCAGCAGTCGGCTGGCAAGGATGACGTTGGTCTTTAGAAGCCCCGCCCACCACGACGACTGTTCCTCGCCTCTGTCCTTCTCGGACCACGCGCCAGAGCCAGCAGCAGCGCCCGCGCCGGCCTCGGAGGTGCGAGTGGAGGTGGCCACACCAGAAGACACGTCCACGTCATCGCCAGCCACGAGTTCAGCGCCCGCCACGACTATCGCCGCGGAGGAAGAGGAAGAGGAAGAGGAGGAGGAGGAGGAGGAGGAGGAGGAGGAGAGGGGTGTGGCAGCGGCGGCGGCAGAGGCGGCGGCAGCAGCCTGTGCGTTGCGCGTGCTCTCTAGTCCCTGAAGACTCTGCTGCAGGGCTGCCGTCGGCACCTCTACATCCATCCCACGGATACGTGACGGACCACTACAGAAGCAGAGGGGAGCGAGATTGGGATGGGGGTCAGAACAATGGTCATTAATGAGGGTTGTATGGCAAGTATCGCACCTGTAGGACCCGCCAGCAGTGAGGCTCGACACGTCGACAAAGGCCGTCCCCGCGCCCGTGCCAGACAAGAGGGCGAGGCGATCTGCGGCAGCGCGCGATGGGTGGCGGCCTGTACGCGCATCGTCATCGTCGTCACGTCCATGCCCGTGCCTGAGCCCGCAGCGTCCCGCCACGCCGCTTTGCAGGCGCTGTATAAGACTCAGCACGCGAGGCATGATATCGAACACGGGGCCGTCGGAGCGGGCGAGGGAGATAGCGTACATGAGCAACGTTGGGAGGATGCCTGGCAACACGGTACCATAGCGGAAGGCGCTGGAGCCTCCGTCGTCCGCGCCGTCAGTGGTCCCCGGACTGGTGCTGCTGCACCGGGTGCGGGCTGCACGGTCCATGGCGTCGATGCAGTCTTCGCTTCCCGCGAGCACCAAGTCCACCACTTGGCCTCCCAACAGGCGGAACTGCTGCTGCTGCTGCTGCTCCTCCTCCTCGGTGGCTGCGACGGCGCCCGATACAGCTGCAGACATGTGTGACCCCCTGCGAGAGAAGATAAGGGGCACGGCACACTTGATGAGGTTCACACAGCCATGCTCGAGTGCGTTCAAGAAGTGATACCCGTCAACACCTCCCACGCCTCCCATGCCACCCATCACGTGCACGTCAGCGTGCCCGTCAGTGTCGTGGGAGAGCGAGTCTTGCAGCTTGCGGTGGAGACCGCCCATGCTGAGGGCCACGAATACGCGCAGGCAGTGATGTAGGATTCCGAGCGTGTGTAACGGGGAGGCTTGGAATGCGGCGATGACGTGTGCCATGCGGCGATAACCCCCACAGACCCGTGACAGCAGGCGCACTGCACGTACAACTTCACGCGCACGCCCTCTCACGCCTCCTCGTCTCCACATGCCTGGGCCTGTGCCCGAGCCGACGCCACTAACACTGCCGTAGGAGCTGCGCGATCCGTGCTGCGCCTGCGTATTGTCGTCGTCATCGCCACCACCACCGGCGCCGCCGCCGCCGCCGCCACCCAAAGTATCGATGTGATCAGCGCCGTCGTGTAGAGGCACATCGATGGTGGCGCGGGTGTGGGCATGGGTACGGCGGGTGGGGCTGCCAGAATCTGGCTGCTCCCCAGCGCCATCATCATCGCCACTTCCACCTCTACCTGCACCTGCATCCCCGTCCTCGTCCCGCCGAAGGATCGTTGCCGCGAGTCTCTCGAGGAAAGCGCGCCGCTCGCACAGAGACGGGAAAAGTAGATCGAGGCGTTTCGACAGCACGCCCGACAACTCCCCCAGCAGCTTGGAATCACCCGCCTCCTGCACATCCAGGCGAAAGTAAGCGTCTACCAGTTGGCTGCGGAGGGTGCTCAGGTGCGCACGCAGTGTGGCGCGCATAGTGCCCACTCTGTCGTCAGTGCCGTTACCGTCCCCGTCCGTGCCAGCGCCGGAGCCTGCGCGGCGGCTGTTGTTGCTGGGAGAGCCCCCCTGGTGCATCTCCCTCAACAACTCATGCACCGCGGCGTGTGGCGCGAGGGTGCGTGACTCCGCTCCATCCTCACTACCGACGTCGCTCATTTGGGGAGGTAGCAAGAATGTCACCAGCACACTCACCTTCTCCAGCATACAGCTGAGAGCGGACACAAGTGTGCTCAGCACCACCGCTGCCTCGCGCCGCTGGAATACAGCATTCTGGGCAGCAGCGGCGAGGCGGGTATCGTCGCTCTGCTCTAGGCTTTCACCCAGTAGACGCACCAGAAGGGAGTATGCGCGCAGCTGTAGACACAGCCACGGAAAGTGCTCTGCTTCAAGCTCGTCGAGAGAACACAGCACTCCACCAGCGCCCAACAGAGCAGAGACAGAGCCGCCACTGCCCGTGCCCGTACCCGTGGCAGTCAAGTCCCTGTCCTCAGCCACCCACTGACTGAGGGTGTACACGAGACGTCGCATGACGTCAAGCGGCCCGCAGCTACTCTCTGCCGTCGCGTATCCATGAACGTCCTGCGCGCCCGATGCAGCGCCGCCGGCAGCGGCAGTAGTGGCACCACCACCACCAGCAGCAGCAGCAGCGGTAGAGCGGGAGGAAGGCAAGGCTCTCACTCCAGCGCTCCCGTCCTGATTGGATTCGGCCCCCATCGCCCTCCCTGCCCCTGCAGTCGCCTCCAGCGACGCCTGCCCAGCATCCATCTCGCGGGGCAGATCCTCCTCCAGCTCCAGCTCCTCCGCGCCCGGCCACCCGTCGTCGATATCACCCACCAGCACGCACGTGTGATAGAAGCCGGTAGCAATGGTCACGATCTTGCGTCCCACAAAGTCGTCCACAGGACGGGGACTGTGACACTCGTCCGTGTCCCCCGTCCCCAACTGTCCGTGGTTGTTCCGACCGAACACATACAGCATGGAGTTGAAGGTGGCAGCCACGCTGTGGTAGCAGCCCGCACTGATGGCCACGACCCGCTTGTCACGGAGGGCGGTGATGGCCGTGGCACCGAAGATACGTGGTTGAGTGTTTCCCAGCCCCAGCTGTCCGTAGTCGTTTCTACCGAAACCAAAGACGGAGCCCTTCCGGGAGAGCAGCAGAGTGTGGTAGTAGCCACAGCACGCCTGCAACACGCCCTCTTGCACGCAGTTGCCCTC
>Ga0308003_1000564_pt1 | contig 16716 bp, 8 predicted proteins | sample Neamet36_FD_203159 | JGI IMG/M metagenome (GOLD analysis project Ga0308003, IMG submission 203159) | Marine microbial communities from water near the shore, Antarctic Ocean - #36 | ecosystem: Environmental > Aquatic > Marine > Unclassified | place: Southern Ocean | collected 2014-06-06
CGGTAAGGTAATATTCACCTTGAGCATTATCACTTGATAAGTTACTTAACCAACGTTTTAAATCACCGCCATTGGCATATAAAATACCCGTATTAGCTTCGTTGATTTTAAGTTGCTCTGCGTTAGCGTCTTTTTGCTCGATAATACCAACAACCTGTTGTTGTCCATCAATTTCTTGACGAACAATACGGCCATACCCATTTGGGTTAGCTAAGTTTACGGTTAATAGCGACATACCATTGTCTGGTTTAACGGCGAGTAAGCGCTCTAACGTTGAAACTTTAGTTAAAGGCACATCTCCGTAGAGTACTAATACGTTTTCGTCATCTTTCAAAAAGGGGGAAGCTTGGTCGACAGCATGGCCTGTGCCTAATTGTTCTACTTGCTCAACAAACGTTAAGTCGTCACCCGTAATACGTTGCTGTAATACGTCACCACCAAAACCATACACAACATAGATATTATCTGCGCCTAGTTGACGTGCACTATCAATAACATGGCCAACCATTGGCTTGTCAGCAATACTGTGAAGAACTTTTGGTAAAGAAGAGCGCATGCGAGTACCTTTACCCGCGGCAAGAATAACAACTGAAAGTGACATGATAAATCCATTAATTGTAGCTATTTATAATGCGCGTATTGTAACCAAGTTACGGCTTACTTTACTAGAGGTATAGAGCATTTCGGGGGTGATTTTTTGTCTTACGGCATTGTAAGCGGATTATACAAAGGGGGTATACGAATAACGTCACTCATGGGAGGCATTGTTGTCATCCTCGAAATGTTTTTTCGAGGATGACTTATTTTAGCTTCACGCTGGTAAAGTTAAATTAAAAAGTTATTTAACTCTATTTAAAGCTACTTAAAGCTTAACGAGCGTTAATATTTCTTCTGGCTTATATTGACGCAGTAAACTCGCTAACTCTGGTTTACATGAACCACATTTAGTACCACATTGCAGTTTTTCACCCAGTTCCTCAACACTGATACAACCACCTTCAATAGCCTCTACAATAGTTTTTTCGCCTACGTTATAGCAGCTACAAATTTGTTTACCTTGCTGAAATTCTTCGCTCGCTAAACCTAATAGTAATGACTGTATTGTGGCAAAATCTAACGCTTGTTCTGCAAATACATGGTCAAGCCATGATTGTTCTAGTTCAGGCCAACTTGCTGAAAAATAACTTAAGAAAGCAAGCTTACCTGCTTGTAAACAAACGACATAAGACTTTTCTTCTTGAATAAACGTTAACCATTCGCCTTGTAAACCACTGGTTTGTTGGCACCATAATAAAACATCGGCTGTAGGCTCATTTAAAGCTGCTTGGTATGCATCACCGTAAGTGGCAGTACTTTTAACCCAAAAGTCAGCCTTCACGGTAATGTCGTTACTCATATGTAAACTTACATACTGTTTAAAGCTTTTTTTAGTTAACGCAACCGCGCCTTGTTTACTTTCTGGTTGACCTGAAATAGGGTCAACAACACCTTGATATAAGTTAGCAACATTGGCATGTGAAGCAAAAGATTGATTCCAATGAATAGGCATAAAACACTCACCTACTCGCTGTTTGTCATCTATTTTCACATGAGCAATAGCGCCGCCTGTCTTTGCTGTAATACTCAGCATGTCTTCATCTACAACATCCAACGCTTTGGCGTCAGTTGAATGGAGGTAAAGATAAGGCTTACTTGTATGTGCTGAAAGCTCGCTCGATTTGCCGGTACGTGTCATGGTGTGCCATTGGTCACGCAATCGGCCACTATTCATAACAAAAGGGTATTCTTTTGAGGTTGTCTGTACTGGCAATCTTGGCGTTACAGCAAAAAATTGTGCTTTGCCTGAAGGCGTAGTAAATTTACCGTCGGCATAAACACGTGCACAACCTTCTGGATAAGTGTCGTTAACAGGCCATTGAATTGGCGCTAGATCATTATATTCTTTGATCGTTAATTGGCTTAAACCACTTAAATCAAGTAATCGTTCACCCTTATTTTCAAACGCAGTTAATTGAGCATGCTCTTTAAAAACATCACTTGCATCGTTAAAATCAAAGCCATCAAAATTCATAGCTTTAGCAACATCACGAATAATTTCCCAGTCGTGCTTAGCTTGGCCTGCAGGTGTAACCGCATTGCGCTGACGTGAAATACGTCGCTCTGAGTTGGTCACGGTACCGTTTTTTTCTAACCAAGGTGTTGCGGGAAACTTCACATCGGCATAAGCCAAGGTATCATTTTTTTCAACACAATCAGACACAACAACGAGTTCACATTGCTCTAGTGCCGCAATAACTTTTGCACGATCAGGTAAGCTGACTACAGGGTTAGTGCCCATAATCCAAACCGCTTTAATTTCGCCTGAGGCCATTTTGTCAAACATCTCAACTGCTTTCGCGCCTTGCTTGTTTGCAATAGTCGGAGACTGCCAAAAGCGTTGTACTATGTCTTGGTGAGCAGGGTTATCAATGTCCATATGTGCAGCTAGTTGGTTGGCTAAGCCGCCTACTTCTCTGCCACCCATAGCATTAGGTTGACCCGTAATTGAAAAAGGTCCTGCGCCTGCTTTGCCTATTTTACCGCTCGCTAAATGGCAGTTAATAATAGTTTGGCATTTATCTACACCTGAAGATGACTGGTTAATACCCATCGAGTAGAACGTAATAGCTTTATCTGTTTCACAAAACAACTGATAGACCGCGCTAAGCTCACCGGCATCGACATCGCAAAATTCGGCTACTTTATCTATTGGCCAAATTGCCGCTTCTAACAGTGCGTTTTCGAAGCCTTCGGTATTTTCAGTAATGTACTGAGGATCTAAACCATTATGACCACTTAGGTAATTTAACAAGCCATTAAAAAAGGCAGCATCGGTACCTGGCTTTAATTGAATAAAGTTATCAGCTAATTCGCACGTGGCTGTTTTTCTAGGATCAATCACCACTACTTTCATAGCAGGATTAATTTTTTTAGCGCGTTCAATGCGTTGATATAGAACAGGGTGTGTCCAAGCTGCATTTGAACCCGTAATTAATAATAATTCGGTTTGCTCAAGATCTTGATAAGTACAAGGTACAACATCTTCACCAAACGCACGTTTATAGGCCGCAACAGCTGAAGACATACATAAACGCGAGTTAGTATCGATATTCCCTGAACCGATATAGCCCTTCATTAACTTATTAGCGATGTAGTAATCTTCAGTCAATATTTGACCTGACACATAAAAAGCGACGGCATCAGGACCATGCTCTTTAATGATGTGACTGAATTTATCAGCCACATGACCGATAGCTTCATCCCAGTTTACCTGTTCGTTAGCTATTTCTGGTGCTAACAAACGGCCTGTTAAGTCGATAGTATTAAGTAAATTACTGCCTTTAACACACAGTTTTCCATTATTGGCGGGATGATCAGCGGTACCAACTAAAGACACGGCTTTATTATCAGCGACGTTAATATCAACACCACAACCTACACCACAGTAGGCGCAAGTGCTTTGAATAAGTGATGGTTGACTGGTTGTCACTTTAGATGGAGAAAGTGATGCAGTGGCTACTAATTTGCTCATTTTGAATTCCTAAACGATATTTTTATACTGCGTATTGAAGGCAAGGTAAAGCGAGGTACTTATTAACTAAAAATTAGCCTACTAGAGGCTAATTTTAAAGGTAACAGGACAGAAAAGTTATTAAATACTCATCCTACTTTGACGACTTTCAACACCGCTTATGCTTTGTTGAAAGTCAGTATAATCCCTAGTAAAAAATTTGTACTTGTTGGTTTTCAATACGAATATCGTAAACAGCAATAGTTTGCTCTTCTTGTAAACATTTACCGGTTAGTAACGAGTAATGCTGTTTATATAAAGGCGATGAAACAACAGGCTCATCGTCAATACTGCCAATTAAACCACGGTACAACACATTCGCTTTACCAATAGGGTCGTAGTTACCAACAGCATATATTTTTTCTTCGCTGTTAGGCATATGAAAAATAGCCACTTGCTCATCTTCACCGGCAGTATTAGCAATTAAAGCGCTGATACCAGAATCTTTTACTAGGTCACTTGTATCACAGATAGTTTTCCATGATTTTTCAGTATGTGTAGTCATTATATTGTGTTCCTATTAAACCGTTTCTGCTGTTGCATCAATGATGGTTACGGCAATTTTTTCTTCGCCACGTGCTGGACGTATTTGCTCACGCTCAGTAACAAATTGAATATTAGTATCTACTTTGTCTGAGTTAACGAAAGGTTGGAAGCGCTTTAATGCTTCTGGATCTTCAATCGTTGTTTTCCACTCACATTGATAAGTACCGACAATAGATTCCATTTGCGCTTCTAGTGCATCAGTAATACCTAAGCTATCTTTCATAACAACGTCTTGTAAGTAAGCTAAGCCGCCTTCTAAGTTATCCATCCAAGTAGAGGTACGTTGTAATCTGTCACCCGTTTGTACGTAGAACATTAAAATGCGATCAACATACGTTACTAGCGTTTCATCATCTAAATCAGTAGCAAACAAGTCACCATGACGTGGCTTCATACCACCGTTACCAGCAACGTATAAGTTCCAGCCATTATCGGTAGCAATAATACCTATATCTTTACCCTGCGCTTCAGCACATTCACGCGTACAACCTGACACACCAAATTTAATCTTATGCGGAGCACGTAAACCTTTATAACGGTTTTCTAAATCGATTGCCATGCTCATGCTGTCTTGAACACCGTAACGACACCAAGTAGAACCAACACATGATTTAACCGTACGTAATGATTTACCGTAAGCGTGGCCTGTTTCAAAACCAGCATCAACTAACTCTTTCCAGATAGGCGGTAACTGTTCAACACGTGCGCCGAATAAATCAACACGAGCACCACCGGTAATTTTGGTATATAAGTTATATTTTTTAGCGACTTCACCTAAAACAATAAGTTTATCTGGCGTAATTTCACCACCGGCAATACGCGGTACAACAGAATAAGTACCATCTTTTTGCATGTTACCTAGATAAGTATCGTTGGTATCTTGTAGTGATAAATGAGGCTTTTTAAGAATGTAATCATTCCATACTGACGAAAGTACTGAACCTGCTAATGGTTTACAAATTTCACAACCTAAGCCTTTACCATGTTTTTCGAGTAATTCATCGTACGTTTTGATTTTTTCAACGCTAATAATATCGTATATTTCACGACGTGAATAAGCGAAATGCTCACAAATATCTTTTTTAACTTCAACACCGCGTTTTTCAAATTCGTTATCGGCAACACTCTTAACAAGTGCAGCACAACCACCACAACCAGAGCCCGCTTTAGTACAGCTCTTAACATCTGCTACCGTTGTTGCGCCAGCATCTATAGAGGCGATAATGTCGCCTTTAGTTACGTTATGACATGAACAAATAGTCGCGGTATCAGGTAAGGCATCAACACCTAATGTTGGCTTATCAGCCGCCATGGGTAAAATAAGGCCTTCTGGTGATTCAGGTAATTCAATCGCATTAAGCATATACTGAAGTAACGTATCGTATTCACTGGTATCACCAATAAGTACTGCGCCAAGTAATACTTTTTTATCAGCAGAGACAACAATTTTCTTATATACGCCTTCAGGCTGGTTTTCGTAGGTATACGTTAATGAACCTTCCGTTTTAGCGTGTGCATCACCAATTGAACCAACTTCAACACCCATCAGTTTCAATTTGGTGCTCATATCAGCACCAGTAAATTCAGCGTTTTCACCACCAATGTGTTGTGCTGCAACTTTAGCCATTGCATAACCGGGTGCAACTAAACCAAAAATAAAGTTATTCCATAAAGCACATTCACCAATAGCATAGATGTCAGCATCTGATGTTTGACATTGGTTGTTAACAACAATACCGCCACGCTCGCCCATTGCTAGGTCAAATTCACGTGCAAGGTTGTCATAAGGGCGAATACCCGCTGAGAATAAGATTAAATCTGTTTCTAATTCGCTACCGTCGTTAAAGCAAAGTTTATAACGGCTAACATCACCTTTTTCAATAACGTTAGTGGCTTTAGAGGTATGAACTTGAACACCTAGGTCTTCAATTTTCTCTCTTAATAAACGACCGCCACCGCCATCAATTTGAACACCCATTAACTGTGGTGCAAATTCAACAACGTGTGTTTGTAGACCTAATTGTTTAATAGCGTTTGCTGCTTCAAGGCCTAATAAACCACCACCAATAACTACGCCAACTTTACTCACTTTAGCGCTAGCGGCAATGTCTTCTAAATCGTCAATAGTACGATACACTAAACAGTGATCTTGATCTTTTCCAGGAATAGGCGGAACAAATGGGTAAGAGCCCGTTGCTAAAATTAATTTATCGTAGTGGTATGCTTCGCCGCTTTCAGTCGTTACAACTTTAGCTGTTTTATCAATTAACGTTACTTTAGCGTTTGTTTTAAAGGTAACACCTAGTTCGTCATAATGCTCAGGTGTAGTCATTGCTAAATCTTCAGCGGTTTTACCACCAAAGTATTCTGACAAGTGAACTCTATCGTAAGCTAAGCGTGACTCTGCAGAGAGTACTGTAATTTCATAGTCAGAATTTTTTGCCATTTCTTCAACAAAATGATGGCCTACCATGCCATTGCCAACTACAACGACTTTAAATTTTTTCAATAACTCTGTGTCTGTGCTCATAAGGACAATCCTACTTATAGTGCGAGAATGAAATAAAACCCATTAGTAACCAAGACGTTCTTCAATAAGGTTTCATTCATGATGCTATTAGTAGAGCAATTCAGATGCCAAGTTAATATCCTCTTAAATAACAAGGAATTGGCATTAGGTTCATTGAATATCATTAGGGTTATGCACTAGCTTGATGACAAGTAAGCACTAAGACGGTGCAAGTTATTACAAAGTGTAAATAGGCTAAATGCTGATTAATGAGGAGAATAAAAAAGCGTCATTAAAGGGAGAGCGCTTTTTGATGAGTTATTTACCGCTAAAACTATACGCAGTAAGAGTCTACTCATAAAATAACGAACACTAATTAGAAATACTCAATATCGCGATAGTCAAAATAGAAAGGAATAGAGCGGCATAAAACTACAATAATATTTGCTACTTTATTTATACGGGCCATAGTTACTTTTGGGGTGTAACGATCACAATTTTCTATAAGGCTTTTGAAGTGATAAAAACTAACACGTTTACAATAACGTTATGCCGCGGTAAATAATCAGAATATAGAATGACTCTATTTGAATTATTATTTTTGCTTAAAGATATTTTAATTCCCGCTGATGTCGAACACTTTAAATGATAACAGAAATAATAAGTATACTTTACTGTAGAAAAGAGCATTAAAACATCGACGAGAACCAAGCTTAATCACTTGGTAATATTTATCAGCTCTTTGTATATTTTTACCATTATTTAAGCGTGTTTAAGAAGACGACTCAAACACACTTAAATTTTTCAGGTCAAATTAATTAACTTGAATTAACTCTACTGTACCGTCTTCTCTAATCTCAGTAATAGAACCTTTTGGCTCTTTCATAAAGAGTAAAGTAATAAAACCAACAACAGCGGTCGCGGCAATAACCAAGAAGAATACTTGGTAGCTCACCATCGATAATACGGTTAAATAAACTACCGCACCAACATTACCGTAAGCACCTGTCATACCGGCTATTTGTCCTGTTAATCTACGTTTGATTAAAGGAACTGCAGCAAATACCGCACCTTCACCTGCTTGCACAAAGAAAGAACATGCCATGGCAGCAACTACGGCTAAAACTAACGGCCAAGAACTGTCAATTAATGACATTGTAAAATAGCCAACAGCTAAACCTGCAGTTAATATTAATAACGTTTTCTTACGACCATACTTATCACTTAACCAACCGCCACCAGGACGCGACATTAAGTTCATAAAAGCATAAAGCGATGCAAGCATACCTGCATAAACCATATCTAAACTGAACGTTTCGGCAAAGAATAATGGCAACATCGATACAACAGCTAACTCAGAGCCAAAAGTAGCGAAATATAAAATGTTAAGTACAGCTACTTGTTTGAACTCATAACGGTGTAATTCAGGTACTTCTTCACTGAATAAGTGGCCGTTTATTTGGTAGGTCTTTTTTACTTCTGCTATGAACAATAAAACTAAGCCAACATAAGCAGCTAAGGCCATATTACTTGACAGTAAACTCACGCCACTCGGTGATAGTTTCCAGGTTAATAAGGCTAAAGCACCATACATAGGTAACTTCATAATAAGTAATAAGTAAAAGTCTCCAACACTAGTCACTTCCATCGCACCCGATTGCTTAGGCTTAAAGTAAGTAGCACCTTTAGGTGTATCTCTAACATTGGCATACCAGATAAAACTAAAGCCTAAGCTAAGTAAACCTGTTAAGCCAACAGCGTAACGCCATGCTTCTTCAACACCAAACGTATCGCCAATGTAAAGCGCTAATAAGGGTAATGACATGGCAGCAGCTGCTGAACCAAAGTTACCCCAACCACCATAAATACCTTCTGCAGTACCTAACTCGTTAGCCGGGAACCATTCACTCACCATACGAATACCAATAACAAAACCGGCACCAATAAAACCTAATAAGAATCGAGATAAGGCAGCTTGTTCAAAGTTTTGCGCTAAAGCAAAGCCAAAACAAGGCAAACTACATACCGCCAGTAATACGGCAAAGGTAAGCCTAGGACCATATTTGTCGGTTAACATACCGATGATAACTCGCGCAGGTATGGTTAACGCTACGTTAAGAATAAGTAGTGTTTTTATCTCACTACTGCTTAATCCTAAGCTATCAGCAATAACCGCTAATAATGGTGCATGGTTAAACCACACAAGGAAGGTTATGAAAAACGCCATCCAACTTAAATGGAGGGTTTTCATTTTTCCTGTAAACGACAACAACTTAATACCAGCCTGACCACTCATTACTTTCTCCCTTAAATTTATATAACGTACATATAGCAAACAGAATGCCAATCAATTAATTAATTTTATTACCATAAATATCAATAGGATAGAATATTTCACTATGAAAAAAAAGAAGATAGATGCACAACACATAAGGAAACGCACCTAGATAGTGCAAAGAAAAAGTAAAAACGTAATGATAGTCGGCAATTGTTTCATTAAGTTAAAACAGTAAACTAACCTATATTTTTGATGTTGAGCTTGAGCTTGAATGAAAAGTCACTATTAGTCTGTATGATTACAATATAATAATAAGATTTTCATAGACCATATTACTCTGCCTTACATATTACTTGTCTTAATAGACTTATATTTATTAAATGAACGATTAAGTACTCCATATATTAATCCTTTAACTCGCTAAATTAAGTCAATGACAAACACTGCCACTATAGGCGCCCAGTGGTGCATTTTAAAGTTTGCAAGCCGTACTTTGGTGCATTAATAATAAAGCCCGAATGAAAAAAATTAAAATAGTGTTATATAACAACATCTTAATCTATGGCTCGTTTTTTGCTTCGGCTGCCTATCATTTGTAAATTTTACAATTAATTAAACCAAGGTTTTACATGAGCGAATCGTCTTTTAAACAAAATTTCTTATCCCTTCAGGGGAAATCAAGAATTCTTCATAGCACATGGTTAGCATTTTTTATTACCTTTTTAGTTTGGTTTAGTCATGCTCCATTAATGTCTACCATTAAAGCAAGTATGGGCTTAACCGACATTGAAGCCAAAATACTCTTAATTTTAAACGTTGCCTTAACAATACCGGCACGTATTGTTACTGGTATGCTAGTTGATAAATATGGCCCACGTAACTCTTATACCGCCATGTTAGTAGCAACCGCTATTTTATGTTTTTTCTTTGCTTCCGCTCAAAATTTCGAAACGTTAGCTTTAGCCAAATTTTTAATGGGCTTTGTCGGTGCTGGCTTTGTTATTGGTATTCGTATGATCAGTGAGTGGTACCCTGCAAATCAATTAGGATTAGCAGAAGGTATTTATAAAGGTATGGGTAATGTAGGCTCCGCAGTGGGTGCAGGCACTTTAGTATATATTGCGAGTTTATTTGGTGGCGAAGACGGTTGGCGCTATGCCATTGCGTCAACGGGTGTAATAGCCTTAATCTATTCGGCCTTTTATTACTATGCCGTAACCGATACTCCAATAGGTGCAACCTATTTCAAACCGAAAAAATCGGGTGGCCTTGAGCTTACCAGTAAACGCGATTTTATATTCTGCTTATTGTTTAATATCCCGATGGTAGCAGCATTAGCTATTTTAACATGGCGCGTTACCGACGCTGGTGTGGTTGCAGGTACAGGCAGCGACATTATAGTTGCTGCTGGTTTAATCAGTGATTTGGCTTCTTATATTATATACGGTGTATTACTCGCACTGATTGGTTATCAGTCTTGGAAGTTATTTGAAGTAAATAAAGAGATGTTACAATCACCACCAATGGATGAAATTTTACAATATAAATTCAAACAGGTAGCCATTTTAAGTATTGGCTACGCGGTAACGTTTGGCGCAGAACTTTCTGTTATCTCTATGTTGGCACAATACTTTGAAAGTAAATTTTTAGTTGCCGCTGCCGCTGCCGGTATTTTTGGTGCTTGTTTTGCTGCTGTTGATGTTATTTCTTGTCCGTCTGGTGGCATGATCAGCGATAAGTTAGGCCGTAAAAAACCGCTCATTATTTTATTAAGTGGCGCCTCAATTGGCTTTTTTGTTATGTCGATGATTACACCCGAGTGGCCGCTTGCTGCTGTAGTCGCTACCATGATGATTTGTTCATTTTTCTTAGGCTCTGCTGCAGGTTGTGTTTTTGCTGTTGTACCTTTAGTTAAACGTAAATTGACGGGACAAATTGCAGGTACGGTGGGTGCTTATGGTAACGTAGGTGCGGTAGTATTTTTATTAGTCTTTTCTTTTGTATCGCCATCCACATTTTTTGCCACCATTGCAGCGGGTGTTGCTTTTGCGGTAGTTTGTTCATTATTTTTAGATGAGCCAAAAGATAAAATGGCAGAAGTAATGCCAGACGGTACAGTTCAAATGATTGATGTTCATTAAGACAATCGCGAGTAACTATATACATTAAGCGACAATTTATACGCAGGTAATAAGCATGGTAGATAAGATAACGAATGAATTAAGCTTTACCGTAGCACAACGTTCTGTTGCCGGTAAAAAACCGCAGAACGAGGATGCTATAGGTATAAGACTACCTACCGACGCCACATTAATCAATAAAGGCGCTGTTGCCGTTATTGCTGATGGCGTTAGTGCTGCTGAAGCAGGCAAAGAAGCCAGTGAAACCTGCGTACGAAATTTTTTATATGATTACTACTCAACACCCGATAGTTGGAGTGTTAAAAAATCAACCTCGCAAGTATTAACAGCACTTAATCGTTGGTTGTATAGCCAAGGTCAGCAATATAATGATGCGCAAAAAGGCTATATTAGTACTTTCAGTACCATTATTTTTAAGTCGCAAACTGGCCACATATTTCATGTGGGTGATACGCGTATCTACCGCTTACGTAATGGCGAATTAGAGCAACTAACACGTGACCACAGCACTTATATTAATGCAAAGCAATCTTACCTAGCAAGAGCGATGGGCTTAGATGTAAAGCTTGATGTAGATTGTCGTAGTGTTGAGCTTGAAAAGGGCGATATTTTCTTTTTAAGTACTGATGGTATTCATGATTTTCTTAAGCCTAAAACACTCTTAACTGAGTTAAGCGCGCTGACTCAAGAAAACGATGAACTTGTCTTTGAACAAACCTGTGAAAAAATAATTGCGTTAGCGTTAGCCAGCGACAGTGGCGATAACTTAAGTTGCCAAATTTTACGTATTGATAACCTACCCGAAAAAACAATGAATGAAGCGGGTCGCAAACTCTCTGAACTACCCTTCCCCCCGTTCATGGAAGATGGCACCATATTAGATGGTTACAAAATTGAAAAGTGCTTACATGTCAATAATCGTAGCCAAGTTTATGTCGTGCGTGACGTTGAGACCAATGAACGCTTTTGCATGAAGACACCCTCAATAAATTTTGATGATGATTTACCTTATATTGAACGCTTTATTATGGAAAGCTGGATGGGGAGCCGTATATCTAGCCCTCATGTTGTTAAAGTTATTGAAAATAATAAAGATAAAAAATGGCTTTATTACCTCACTGAATATATTGAAGGTCGTTCGCTCGAACAATGGATAAAAGAAAATCCAAAACCTGCCGTGCAAGATGTTATCTACATTCTGGTTCAAATAGGCAAAGGTTTACGCGCAATGCATAAACGTGAAATATTGCATCAAGACATTAAACCCGGCAACATAATGATTGATAATAATGGTGAAGTCACCATTATTGATTTTGGCTCTTGTTATAGTAAAGGTATTGCGGAAATAGCCACCCCCCTTGATGAACCAGGCGCCTTAGGTACTGCGGGTTATTCTGCGCCTGAAGTTGTTATCACAGGAAAAAGCACCATTCAATCAGAAGTCTTTTCATTAGCCGTACTTGCCTATGAAATGCTAACAGGAAAAGAGCCTTTTTCAGGTAAACTCAATAAATGTAGAACAAGTGGTGATTACTTAAAAACTAAATATGTCCCTTGTTTTAATGAAAACCCTTTAGTGCCAATATGGATAGATGGTGCAATAAAAAAAGGCTTACGTTTTAATGCAGAACGCCGCCATGAAGATGTCTTAGAGCTATTACATGAATTACAAACACCTAATTCTAAATATAAAATAACCCATAATGCCGCGTTAATGGATAAAAATCCGCTGCTATTTTGGCAAGTTATGTCGGCGGCTTGGTTTATAGCTTTTGTGATATCAATAAGCCTTTAACTGAATAAATATCTCCGTAAGCGTAATTTTTTTATTATGAGCTTTTTATGGTTGAACGCTCTATTTCTGAATTAAGATAATTAACCTTATTGCGCTTTATTACGTGAGTACGTTTTAGTCAGTTTGTATACTCTACTTATTAAAACGTACACAGCTAATGATGACTCAAATGAAACTATTTTATATTTTACTCCTCGCCAGTTTATGCCTCACTTCACTTATGGTCAGTGCCGATAGTATAAAAAAATCACACGTACGTGATATTAGTCATTTAATTACCAAAGAGGAATTCAGCCGTTATCAAGATGTCGCCGATTTTATTGATCAATCCCCCAAAGTAACACTTACCGTACAACCATCAAAGGCAGACGTAGATAAATATGGCTCACAAGTGGCTAAATTATTAACGGGGTCAGATTGTGATAGGGATGGAAAAATGGATGATAATCCAACCTGTAATGCGGTGTTTTATAAGCTTTGGATAAAGTACGCACGTTAGTCGTTACGATTAACCTGATAGGTTACTTTGATTTTTATGTATCAATATTGATATCTAAATACTGATACATAAATACGATATCTAAACATTTAAGTATCAACCTTTCTTTTCAGAATAAATATCAGACCATTACATTTAACATTAAGGTAGTAGTCTGATATTTAACTAAAATTAAAAGCTATATTTTGATTGTAAAAAGAAGAAAACAGGGTTCGTTTCATCACTACCCGTATCACTCACATAATCACCTGCAAAGAAGCTACTAACGCCGGCAACGACAACAAAATTCTTTTGTAATTTCATTTTATACGTTATATCTACTTCACTACCTACATAGGCACTCGTGGAGTTATTCGCATTGGCTAAACGACTTCCATTACCGCGTAAACCCGCATTGTACCAAGCGTCTTCAGTATCCGCTAACCAAAACATTTGATAAGCAACACGAAACCCTTTCTTTTTATAAACCGCTTCAAGGTTATGTATGTTTTGCAACGAAAACAGATCCATAAAGCCATAATAGGCATGATTTAACGGATACAAGTTATCAAAAGTATTATGTTCATTATCTTCTGGGTTACTGTCACCGCTTGCATAGTTATAAGCAAACCCGACATTACCGCCCATTAAGTCTTTATTAATACCCGCATGAAAATATTGTGCGCTGTGATCTACATCACCATATTCTCCGGTTTGTATACTTCCTTGTACATCAACTTTCCAATCAGCAAGTGTAGTTAAGTACTTTGCTCCGAATGTATGAATACTGTCGTTGACATCACTATTACCGCGGTAAAACCACCAGTAATCTAGTTGATTATTCGAACTAAGAGATTTGTCGGTAACGTATATACCATGAAATTGACTATCAAAATAACGATTATTACTGTTAGATTGATCATTAAGACCCTCTGGATCAACCGACACTAAACTCGTCGCAAAAAAATCAATACTCTTTTTTTCATTAACATTATAAGTTAACCGAATACCATCGTGTACCCGAGCGGTATTAACCCACTCAAGTGAGGCAACTAAGCGCATATCACCTAAGTTTAATTTTTGACGACCGACTTTTACCGTATAATTTTCACCACTTGTTTTCCAGTACGCTTGATGAATATCAAGTGGATCGGCAAAAGGTTGGTTACGTGCATTTTCATTTACCGCAGGAATGTCCGTCAACTCTTCACCAAAAACACGACTGTCTTGTAATTCAATAAACAAATCATTCTGTTGATTGACTTTCCATAACGCATTTAAACGTAATTGTGAAAGCGCATAGTCTTGTTTCGCATCGGTAAAGTTATAATCGTTTTTTGATTCATACCGTACACGGATAGAGCCACCTGTAGTCAATTCGGCCAAAACAGGTTGCGCTACACTTAAAGCAAGTAAAGGTACAAAAATATATTTCTTATTGTTCATTTAAACAGGATCCTTGTAAAATTTTAGTTTGTTATTTTCTTTTAAAATTCAATTATTAATAAAGATAATAGTCCATATTTATTAAGTTGGAATAATTATTTACGCTCAAAAAATGACACGAGTTTAGTTGCCTTTCTTACTTAAAAACTAAACAATGAATTTGGTCAAAAGTTGATTTAATTCAGTCGCTGAATCAGCCGAATCCTGACTCGCCACTTGGCTTACCTGAGCAGATTCTGCAATAATTTCACCCACACTAAATATTTCTTTCATATCATTACTAATGTTCAACGTTACTTGCGATTGCTGTTCCGATGCAGAGGCTATCGAAATAGACATGGCACTCATTTTATCGATTGAAACTTTAATTTCATTAAATATATCGTGCGTATTTGTAGCTGCATTAGCACTGTCTTCTGAAAACGCATAACACTCAGATACCGAGGCTAAAACACCCCTAGATTCACTTTGCAAACGTGAAATACTTTGATCTATTTCAGCGGCTGACTGTTTTGTTCTCGTCGCTAATGTTCTGACTTCATCAGCCACTACAGCAAAGCCTCTGCCTGCTTCACCTGCCCTTGCTGCTTCAATTGCTGCATTTAATGCAAGTAAATTAGTTTGTTCTGACATTTTTTTTATTACGTCTAAAACCTTAGATATTTCTTTGGTTTCATTCGCTAATTTTTGACTTACTTGACTTGTAATTTCCATTTGCTTATTAAGTTGTTGCACCGAAAAAACTGACTTTTCAACAATTTCAGTACCTCGAGCTAATGTTTCAAAGGTTTGTTCAACGACCTTATTAGATTGCGCTGAATTATCAGCAATATTATTAGAGGCAATAGACATTTCTTCAATTGCAGAAAAAACTAATTCATTCTTATGCTGCTGTTCTTTCGATAACGTATTGGACTTACTTGCTCTAATGAGATTATCTTGAGATTTACTAATAACCGTAGAAGAATTAAGTTGGGCGTTACGAATAATACCTTGAATAGAGTCTATAAATTGATTCAATGATTTGGCTAAAACACCTGTTTCATCTTTGCTGTTAATATCAATACGTTTAGTAAGGTCGCCTTCTCCTTCACTTATTTCTGACACACGCATGATAAGTATATTTAAGCTACTAACGATAACCCGACTAATCAGAAGTAATATACTTAGCCCCACAATTAAAGTAATGAATAATGCGGCAATGCTTTGCCATTGATAACGAGACATAAAATGACTTATTTCACTTACGTCATAATTTAATAGACGCCATTGTGATATTTGCTGGCTTAACATATCTTTAGTGATTAACGTGCTTAATTGTTCTGCTTGAGTTCGCTCTTCCATAATAGCGTAGGTTTTCTTTCGTCCCTGCTCTAGCAGACTATCTATATTCGCAATGTATGCCTTTATTTGTTGATAAGCATATTTATCATTATTTTTCATCGTCGCCGTAAAATCATTCAGCGCTGATTTAGCGGCAATAACTTCAAGTAAAGCTCTGGAGAAGCTGCTTCTGTTTTTGTTGGCTATAAATTGATTAAAATAAGCCCTAATTGAAATTACGCTAGCGGATAATCGTCCCCCAATATCAATAATATTAATATCTTTTTCTTGTCGCCCTAAATCTCTAACAATAATAGTTAATCTCTCAAGATTTGGACCAATATCACTATTATAGTGCTCAAGTAATTCAGACAACTCTTGTGCATAAGGCCACAATCTATCATGCAAAATATTACGGTATTTTTTATCTTTTTCAGTAATTAATTGAATTCCACGCTTCCTATCATTACTCGCTAACAATAATTCATCTTCAATGAGTAACTCAAAATCAATTTCTAGTAATTTAATTATTTCAATTAATTGCGTACGCCCTGAAACAAGGTACTGCTGCTTAAGCTGCTCACGACGAC
>Ga0308003_1000565_pt1 | contig 16715 bp, 16 predicted proteins | sample Neamet36_FD_203159 | JGI IMG/M metagenome (GOLD analysis project Ga0308003, IMG submission 203159) | Marine microbial communities from water near the shore, Antarctic Ocean - #36 | ecosystem: Environmental > Aquatic > Marine > Unclassified | place: Southern Ocean | collected 2014-06-06
CCACCCACGGACACTCGACCAATGAATCGACGATATCGACCGATCGAATCATTCCGGGTTTATCATCGGTTATAGTGTACAACAAATTGATTGCAAATTCAATCTCCTTGATATGTTTCTGTTTATCATTTACAATATAAATTTCCGGGGCATGGGAGGTGTTGTGCGCTTCCACCTCGGTCACACCGTGTGACTTGTATGAGAGCACGGTGTTTAACAAACTATACGAACTGGGTTCGCCCGATGTCCCGGTATAAATATCAGGATTGGTATTCTTCTCCAACCAATCGGTCGCATTGGCATCCCTCGATCGCATGTTAGTTTTGGCAGCAACCGATTCAACAGTTAAATCAAACAATGCATCGAACCCTTTGATTTTCGTCTGCAACGTTGTGAAGGATTCGAACTCGCGTTTATGGAAATATGACCGAATATCAGCAACCGTTTTGGAATCTATTCCGTTGTATTGTTTCACAAATACGAAATCATCGAATTGCTCGACCAGGTATTTGGTATGAATGACATCATCATTATCAACAACGAATCCCTGGGCCATGCAACAACTGTATATAACCGCGCACTCCATGGTATTGTTGGCGACAGATGATTCGAAATTGCCACCCGAACATGCCTGTTCTGTATCCACACTGACGACCGTTTGATGCGATTGGTTGGCATCCATTCGACTCGAACAGTTGTTTGTTTTGGGTAGTACATTTGAGTGCTTTCCAGATAGTGCGGATCTCGGCTTACTGGTAATCGTTTCAACCTTTGCGGGGTTCACCAGCTTGAAATCCTCCATCAAACGAGTCATTCCCAAAATACTCTCGATATTCGTGAAAAATTGGGCGGCGGTCTGGGTGCCTCTGTATTTGAATACAAGTGTGTCCGTGTCAAAGGTTTTCTTCAAATTCGTGACGAGTTGGTTGTTCAAATTCATCATCCACCCGGGACCATACACCACCGTATTGTACGATTCCAAAATCGTGCGGGTATCGATTTCAATCTCATCGTCAAGTTCAAATTCCATGTAAATCTTCTTTAGAAATACCATGAATTCATCCGTTGTATGGGCGAGGAGCTGGCGGGTCTTGACTGCGCGATTGGTAATCAAATATACTTTGTTTTTGGAGGCGGTTTGGTCGGTTGTACCGTTCGTACCGTTCGTACCGTTCGTACCGTTCGTACCGTTCGTACCGTTCGTATCATTCGTACCGTTCGTATCATTCGTACCGTTCGTATCATCTGGACCGAAAATTGCCCGCGGATTCGTCGAATCTCGAGAAATGTCGGCGGATGTGATGGACAGTGGTTCGGGTTTCATCAGGTCGGTTGTGGGAATCGTGTAGGGTTGGTCGAATGTAGGGTCGTTCATGCTATACATTATATGCTATACATTCCCTCTATACATTGTTTACCCCGATCCAAACGCACCGAATGAACCATACGACCGATTCGCCGTAATACACACGAAAAGGACTTAAACCCATTTCGACACATATTATATAAGTAAGATGTCCACCGAGTCCAGACAGTTGTCTGCCATCCAATACAAGACGGGTCTCAGCTCCGACAATTTGGCCGGGACCGATTCCGGTATCGTGCAAAACATTTCGAAAATACTCGATACCGAAATGGTCGCCAACAAGGATAAATCTTGGTCGCGTCTCGACAAGACTACCAAGATTGTCAAATTGCGCGATTTCGTTCGCGATGTATGCGCGGAAAAGTACGGATTCGACCCCGTCGAAGCAGACAATTGCTGCAAGTACTTGGTGAAGAATTTGAATACATCGCTTCGCCGAGTCAAGGATATTTCTTACGATATGGAGGCGGGGACTGTCACGGGAATCCCCGGCCTTACTGTCGATGAAGCGACACGTGCCCCAAACCTCCGTCGTGAGAGTTCGGTACGCACCAATACATTCACGGTGAAACCAATTGCCCGCGGCGTTTCCAATCGCAGGTCGAAATCAAATGCGCGGGTTGTCGCGGCGATGGATCGTGCGAATATGGATCGTACGAATGATGATCAAACGTGCAACGAATCCACTACAAGCGGTTGATTGGTATTTTTATGTTTTGCAAACAAAACATATATATTTTGCATTGATGAGAGACGGCGATGGATTGATTGTAAATCGGTATAGTACTCGCGCGTCTGGGCATCGAGGAACATCGGGGAATCGTCGAGTCCCCGAGCAAGCGAGAAACAATGTTTCAATCCATGCATATCGCGCCATCCCATCAATGTAGCGTACCCCGGCTGCAACGTTTTCAATACAGAATTTATCATTCGATGTTTCGATGTGCCGAATACCTCTTCTGTACCCATCATGAAATGATGGTCGGGCCATTTCTCGTTAAATACGCTGTGGATCGCCGACAATTCCATTCCCGATTCGCCGTATAAATCTATTCCAGCTTCTGTTTGGGATTTGTTCACCAATCCTAGCATGCGAAATACGCATATACAACAATCTTTCATTAGCCGATGTGGTGTTGTGAAATCCGCAGGAGAGAATCGTTTTTGAAATATAGGATATTGTTGGATACTAGGTGAACTCAAATCCTTTGCATACCTCGAGCGTTGAGTAAGGTTTTTCCTCCTCTTTCCGTTTCCATTTGTTGGACTTATTTTCCTAGTAGTTGTTGCGGAATTGGTTCGTTTCCGTTTTCCTGTAACGGCCGAACGACGGGATGGGGGTGGAATTGAACGTGCTGAACGCGAACGGGACATCGAGTGTGCTGAACGGGAACGGGACCTCGAACGACCGATTGATGGAGTTCGTGACCTCGAACGACCGATTGATGGAGTTCGTGACATCGAACGATTGGGCGACATTTTGTATTATGATGATATTTATCTCATAATACAACTAAACTAATATGATTATTTGACTGTTGCTCATTACCTCATACCGCCGGCAGGGAACCCGACGAGGTTGGCGCCGAGACCGAATCCTGCACCGGACCGGGCTGTCACTCCCATGGTAGGAATGTATGTATCGAGAATACTAAACACCGCGGCAGCGGTTAATGCGACGATTGAAATCTCCTCAATGCTGAACCCGCCACCCTTGCGGTTAGACCCGACGAGGAAGCAACAGATTGCAACGGCAATTCCCTCTACAATGTACTTGATTGCCCTAATAACCAGCTCTGACATGTCCATGGAGTAGTTCATTTTACAATAGGCCTATAAAAAAACATTTGAGTTGTTTGTATTTTTGAGGAGGTTGCAAAATGTTGTTCATTCCAAACAATGCGTTCAATTATGGTTTAGATATTGCTCCCTATAGTATATCACAAATGAGTCTCTCGAAATTAGCCACCACCCCCGGATGCGAGTACAGAATGAACGCAGACGGGTCCAAGAACCCCCAATACGTCGATTTGCTAGATGAGGATCCGGCAATTGCTGGCCAGAAGTTCACCTGTATGTCCTTCATATCGCCCGAGGAGATTATTAAGCAGAAGGAGATTTACTATTTCCAGAAATTCCTAAAGACTTGGGACATGAACAAGTCCCTTGAGAAGTACTCTCAATTCATGAACTTTATCTCCTATAAGCATGGCATTGATATCGAGGTCCTCAACAAGGATTTGACAGAGTTCGTCGAGGCGGAGGAACCGACCGTTCGTTCCAATGCCTCGATTGCCGATGATTACAAGAGCTATATTGAGAAACATGGCGACCGCATGACCGAGGAGTTTGGCAAGGATCACGAGTTTTCTACTTCCGTTCGTGGTATCAAAATCCGCGGAGTATTTTCCACCCAAGAGGAGGCTGAGATGAAATGCAAACAACTTCGCGAACTCGATACGAATCACGATGTCTATGTGGGTAGTGTGGGAATGTGGATGCCGTTCCACCCCGAGGCGTACAGAACTGGACGCGTTGAATACCTTGAGGATGAACTGAATCAGCTCATGAGCGAGAAGAAGAAGAATGAGGCTGTAGCCAAGACGGAATTCGAGAAACGTATTCGCGATGCAAAGGTAGCGGCGATTGAGGATAACAAGACCAAGGCGGAGGCGAGTGGCAATCTCCTTACCCAAATTGCCGATAAGGATGGGAATCTAACCAATGTCCGCAATATCACTGAGGAGGAGGCGGCGGAGCGTACCGTTGCCCCGGCGGTGGATACCGCAAAGAAATCATTCTCGAGTGCCGAAGTCGCGACGGATTTGTTTGAGAAACCCAATGTAGGAACCGTCGCTACAAATGATGGGGCGAATTACTCGGTCGATTGATTGTAACGATGTAACATTACATCGTTGTACGTACCATATTATATCATTCGCATGGATGAAATAATGTTGTGATATTGTAGTTTAATAAAATGAGCAAACCTCCACCACCGAACGCATCTCCGGCCCGAACCGTGCCCAGCATATCACAAATAAACGATATGATGAAAACACATTTCAAGAAAATACAAGATTTGGTCAAGAATTCGACCGCCGCAACGGCAGTTTCTAAAATACAAAAACCATCGAATCCAGCCATTCCATCAGTTATTTTAATGGTCGTACTGGCAAACGCGGTAGCCGTATCCGTGTTATATGGAACGGGACAACGAGGCAACGATACAGTCATTTGCGATTTAGTCATTACCGGTCTCATTGGATTCTTATCGCTCTCTCTGTACTTCAATGCCAAGGAATCGACCGATTCGATACCATTGTGGCGCAACCCGAAATTAATCGCCTTCGCCACAACAGTAGTATCCACCGTATCGGGTCTGTCTATCTACATGGCAAATGCTACCCATCTAAATACCAAAAAACCGCCGAAATCATTCCGGTCTGCATCAATCATTTCGCGTATCCTCAATGTCATGCAAATATGTATTTTGGGAAAAGCGTTTTACCGGGACAATGGAGAGAACAAAACTGCTTCATATATGATAGTAATTGTATTTGGATTGGCGAACTTTGTGCTTCAAACCATGATGAATAACACTTATAAATATTACATTACAGATGATGTGCCGAAAATCGTTACGGAATAATTGCGTGTTGCAAACAAACGAATCATATCATTGAGAAATCACATTTAATCTTCCATTCAAACTCATCCATTCGCACATGCTTCAAACACATGGTAACCATTTTTGAACAATGTATTGTAGGAATATACTGACAATCCGCCTTATATTTCGATAAACTTGCCAGCATCGTTGGTGCGAAACAACAACCCAATACGTTGGGTTCGAATGCATTTGATAGTTTCGTTTCGATATCTGCGATTTTCTCCTCGAGATGTCGCATATTGTCAAATAGGAATACTGTGGAACGGGTTGTGAAAGTTGATGTGGCGTATTGAATGTATACATATTTGGACATTGGTGATGGTGGGTAATTGAATCTACTGTCACGCTCCACATTCAGCTCATGCTGAGCAACTCTATTATCCTTAAAAAAAATATTATCTAAATCCATCATCTTATATGGGATTACTAATTGCATTTGGTATACACTGTTGTTAGGTTGTAATCGAGAGGAACGTTTATATTGTTTCGAATGTGTGTACATCGGTCGGTTGGGTTGGTTCTGTCGTCAGATCACGTTACCACATTTCAACAATATCGAGATGGCGGAACACCATCTTACTTGAAACCCCCGGGTTGATCTTGGTGCTGGTATTGGACATATCTGTATGGAACTTCACCACCTCGAGCCACCGCTCCTCCTTCATGAGCAGCGCCATGGAATTGGTAATGAGAATCGACAAATTCTCGGTAATCTCCTCGTTCTTGGGCTTCAGCGGTTTCTCATCCATTCCCTCACGCAGCGTATTCTGGAAACTTATAATGGTATCCATAACTTTCGAGACATGGATGATATCGTACTTCAACAATCCGCCGTAAAACGCACACAGCGCACACCGCTTATCATTCTCCTTGTTATATTTACAGAACAAATCGTAATCTTCCTCGGCAGAACACCAGCGGATATTTGAAATAATCTCATTTGTATCGCGGAACTTATCCACAAATACCGGTCTAATAAACTCGAATCGGGTCATCAAATCGTTGGAAATCTTGGCGTACAATTCACTGTAGAATTTGTTCGTGCTGGCGATTTCAAACAGGACGTTGGTGATAATGGCAATGTCGCGTTCAATCGAATCGGGTGTTTCGGGTGTTTCGGGCGTCTTTGGCGCTGCGGCGGGGGCGACGGGCGTCGCAGCATCGGCTGCACGAATCTTCTCAATCTCAACCACAATCTCAGCAAGAATTGTATCGTAAGTCAAATCCGACAATTTATTCAAGGATTTGGTAATCGTCTCGATGGATTTGTTGACTCCTTCGCGAACAGCCATTTTCGTAGCCTCGAAATTGCGAATAATCTCCCAATCGGCATCGGTTATATGGGCAATCACCGGAGGACGGCCACCCTGAGGACGGCGATTGCCCGTCGAATGTCCGCGGCCGCCACCACTCAAATGACCGCGGCTTCCGCCTCCCCCGCCACCGCCCCCGCCCGAATATCCACGAACTTGGGTATTCCTCTCGGGTGGCCGCCCGGAAGAATTGCGCGAATATCCGCCCTTCCCATGGCCTCCAGTACTGCCCGAGGCGAACTTCGGGGTTATCTCGTACGATGAATCGGATACTTTGGTTGAAATATCCAATATATTGGCAATCACCTTGTCGGGAACGGTTTTATCGTACCCACCCTCCGCAAATGTATCCGTGAATACACTGTAGTTGTATCTAGTCGTTGGCATCTGTGTAAGTTATATGTGGTGTGTTGTCTTTATATCAATTGCACGGTACAATCAATTTTATGTATCGATCGAATCGTTGCGTATCATTCGAAACGTTGTATCGTCGTATCGTCGTATCGATCGAATCGTCAGTAACAACTCCTTCTGTACAAAATTGATTCACTGAAACGACTTAGATATTTATCAATACACATACTAATGGAATCAGCTACACACGAACAGAAGATCAACGAACCGGTGGCGGTGGAAGGCGACGAGCCTTGGAAGAAGGACTATGTGGTGACCGAATGTACCGACTGGGACGATATGGATCTCCCACCATCCGTTTTGAGAGGGGTGTTCTCATATGGATTCGATAAACCGAGTCCCATCCAAACCAAAGCTGTCCGCCCCATTATGGATAAGCGCGATATCATCGCTCAGGCCCAATCGGGAACTGGAAAGACCGGGGCATTCGTCACGGGAACCCTATCTCGCGTCGATGTCAAGGCCGTGGAGACCCAGATTCTCATCCTCGCCCCTACTCACGAACTAGCCTCTCAAATCACCAAAGTGACAGAGGGGATTTCGTCCGCCATGACGGGAATCCAAATCCAGACCCATATCGGCGGCCGTTCCACTCGCGAGAGTGTTTCCATGTTGAGCAAGAAACCGCATGTGGTTATAGGAACTCCAGGTAAGATATTTGATATGCTTCGCCGTTCCGCAATTGATGGCCAGACCATTAAATCGATTGTTTTCGATGAGGCGGACGAGATGTTTTCAACAGGGTTTTCAGAGCAGGTTTATGGACTGCTTCAATATTTACACAAGGATGTTCAAGTCTGCCTATTTAGTGCGACATTCCCGCCCGAGTTGGAGAACATCACCTCGAAACTTATGCGCAATCCTGTCAAGATTATGGTGAAGGCCGACCAATTGACTCTAGAGGGAATCAGTCAGTACCACGTCGCGCTCGATACCGACAATGATAAGTACGATACACTCAAGGATTTGTACGGGAGTTTCACCCTCGCCCAAACGATTATTTACTGCAACAGTGTTAAGCGAGTTGAGGATTTGTACGATGCCATGATTGAGGATGGATTCCCCGTCTGTTGTATTCACGGGAATATGGAGTCGCACCAGCGCGAGGCGAGTTTCAAGGAATTCATTTCCGGTAAGTTTCGGGTCCTTATTTCGAGCGATATCACTGCTCGTGGAATTGATGTACAGCAAGTATCAACCGTGGTTAATTTCGATTTCCCCGAGAATCCGCATACATATTTGCACAGGATTGGTCGCAGTGGGCGTTGGGGTAGGAAGGGGATGGGAATTAACTTTGTCACGAGGAAGGACTATACGAATGTCAAGGCAGTGGAGGAATATTATTCAACTGAGATTAAGGAACTTCCCAGTTCCGCGGTCATGGGCGTGGGGGGCGATTGAAACCGATGATATATGAAACAATGCGATTGAAAAACTATTTTTTCAACATTGCTTCATGTAATGGATACAGTGATGAACCGGATTTTTGGGATACCGGATTCGAATGATTCGAATGAAACGACTGCGAATGAAACGACCGAAACGACCGAACCGACCACAAACGCAACATACAATCCAACCGATACATTCCGTCTACCGATAGAAACCGTCGAATACAAAACCCTTCCCCAAGAACTCATTGACGATATCGATCTCAATAGTCGAGGCGATGGTGATTCGGTGTATCGTCATATTGTCAATCCAACGACACCGTTGGCCGAACACGTTCATACGAAATGGGCTTCACGTTACACTACTGATAAAAAGTTCTTGACCGATACCCAAAATATAGTTTCACATATCTCAAAGACCATCGATCCAATCGATAGAGAGAAACAGGATATTCGCGCCGCTACACAAACCCATTTAATCGAACGATGGAAGGAAATTAGTCGCCGAGATAAAATAGCGGAATTCCTCGAGAAATATAACTATATATCACCTGAAATATTCCGCGGATTGAACGAGAGTCGTCATGTTCTACAGGGTGTCAGTTTATACGTAATCGCTTCTCCGGCCATCTCTCTCATCATGCCAATCATATCTCTTATTTTTCCATTCATTATACTTCGATTAAGAGGTGTGGTTATTTCCATAACAACGTATTTCGGGACATTGACCAATATCATGTCGAGCCATCCTATTGGAAAACTATTCACACAATTCGCCGATTTATCGTGGGATAAAATCATATACCTTTTATTCAGTATTGGTATGTACATAGTACAAATAGCTCAAAACGTGCGCACATGCAGTCGCTATTATAGAAATCTAACATCTATACACGAGGATATATTCGCATTCCGCGATTTCGCTGTGGAAACAGTTGATTCGATGGACCGATTCGATCGTACGGTAAATGTTTGTTCAGCAGTCAGTTACTCGAAATTTACCGATGATATGGTTCAACATCGCGCGGTTCTCTCTCAGTTTATAGATGATGTTGATTGCATAGGAGAAAACGCGGTTAGTATCCGGAAATACTCGGAAATTGGCTATGTGATGAAGATATTCTATCGAATGCACTCGGATATACAGACTACCGACACGTTTAATTATGCAATGGGGTTTTCGGGTTATTATGAAAATCTATCTTCTCTCTCCTTGTTAATTCTAGAAGGTAAAATGAATCGTATGACTTACATTGTACAACCTGTATCGGTGGTTGGTGCGTATCATCCTTTGGCATTCAAATGTGTGACCGATGGTGCGACCGATGGTGCGACCGATACCGTTACAAATACATATGATTTCAAAAAGAATATAATTCTCAGCGGTCCAAATGCATCGGGAAAGACAACACTCATTAAATCCACGTTAGTGAACCTGATTCTGTCACAGCAAATCGGGTATGGTTTTTTCGCTACTGCGACAACACCAATATTCGATGATTTTCATTGTTATTTGAATATTCCCGATACATCGGGGCGCGACAGTCTCTTCCAGGCGGAAGCTAGGCGATGCAAGGATATATTGGACCGGATCAATATGAATGAGAGAGAACGACATTTCTGTATCATGGATGAATTGTACTCGGGGACGAACCCTGAGGAAGCGGTCGCAGGAGCCGGGTCATTCGTTGAATATCTATCTAAAAACAAAATGGTGTCGTTCATGTTGACGACTCATTACACGGATTTATGTAAAATGTTCAAACGACACAATATAGGGGTTGTCAACTATAATATGAAAACCAATGTGAACAGTATAGAATCTGGGGATGAGGAACTTGATTACACGTATAAACTAACCCCGGGTATATCCAAGATTAGAGGAGGGACCAGTGTCATGTGTGAGTTAAAGTACCCGAAGGAAATTATAAATCATATGAGAGAATTGTTGTATAGAGAGAAAAGTATCAAACCGAATAAACAAACTGTACCTGCAGAGGTATCGACATGACCATCAATACGTTCAAAAAACGATATAAAAGTACCTTGTGATATTATACAAAGAGAATGTTCTCCGTGCTAGATATCGAGTTTCACACTATCATAATGTCGTTTGCCCTGACATTGTTGGTTACCGGGGTAGTGTTTCTGTATTTCCGTACAAGGGTATCGTCCCTTGAAGATATGGTATGCGAACAAAACAATGTATTGAGGAATTATATTAGGAAGACCGATGCCGATTTAGATTCTATTGTGGAGACACATCGTCAGTTCATCGATTCGATGGCACAGGATACCGTTGTTGAGAGGAGAGATGTGGTTGCAGTGAGTCCGGTATCTATAGCTGATATCGTGGTTGAAGGAACCGGAACCAAACTAATGGATTTATCTGAAGACGACGAGACGGATGACGATGAGACGGATGACGATGAGACGGATGACGATGAGACGGATACCGATACCGATACGGACGACGATGAGACAGACGAACCCATTACTCTCACCAATATCCCTGTCGATTTACCCAACGATGACTACGATAGTGATAGTGATTCGGTCGATACATATGATGACATTGAAGTTGATCTTGACAGCGACGCCATCCCGATCAATCTCGATACCGAGAATATAGATATCGGTGTCACTGATATCACCGCCACCCCATCGCAAACAATCCAAATGGTTGAAATCGATGATATTTCCGATGGTACCGCAACATCACCGCCGAATTTTGATAAATATGCCAAGGAGCAATTGTGTGAGCATATCGTGCTGAACAAACTATCTCCCAAACCAAAGAGTAGTTTAATGAAACTTCGTAAGGAAATGTTGACATCCATGTGCATCAACAAGTGAGTGAATCGTTCGGTAGAGTAAATTATGTTTCGATAGTATATCAAACATAATCAACAATGTCAAATCCGCAAACAATCATAGGAGATGGAAATACATATTTCAGTTGGCAACCGGGCGGCGAATCGAATCGCGCCATTCGCAGTGCACACAATATACAGACCAATTGGGACTATAGGAAATTCATGATGGCCAACAGTACCACGATTATGCAGCACAATACGCATGAGGTTATGGAAATCCATGGATCGACTGTATCGACTGTATCGACTGGACCGATAGGAACGAAAAATAATAATCGACGCAACGATATTGCCGATACAGTTGTGGGCCGCAGTAACGGGGAATCGAGCGATTTGCGCACTTCATATTTAGATAAATATATCCCCGAAACGCAAATGTCTGCACCGTTTATAGTGACGAAACATCAGCGAGGACCTCAGCCATCCCGATGGTAATGTACGATTGTAACGGTTGTGCCGATGGCACGGCAACGATTGTAACGAAATACTTGTAACGAATTACTTGTAACGAATTACTTGTAACGAATTACTTGTAACGAATTACTTGTAACGAATTACTTGTAACAAATTACCGGTAATCCTCTGCATATATGGCAGCGCGGATTTTGACGCGAATATCCGCCTCTGTGTATATACCATCTCTAAATCATTTTCCCCCAGAAAACAAAAACGAACGTTTCGCAGCAGTTTCGCAGCAGTTTCGCAGCAAATCTCACCGAATCGGCCGATTCGCCCGAATCGCCGGGGGTTGAAAAACGGTCGTTCGGAGGCCAAAATCGTAAATCTCAAAATCGGGCAATTGAGGGTAAAATTGATTTGGGGGTAGCCCGCCATATATACCTACACACCCAGCAACTACTATGTCTTCCAACGCCAAGCCCATCGTCTCAACCTCCGATTACAGTCCTTCGACTGACATGTTCTACACCAAGCCCAAGGCCAACGCCAACGGGGGCAAGAGTGTAGGTATCCTGAACAAGAACTCCATGAAGTCCACCTACCTCTCCACTCCCCTTATGCTTACTTGGGGAACCAACGAGAATGATTTCGAGAACACTGGCAATGTCAAGTACGACCTCGCCATCCAGTTCCCCAACCCCGATTTTGCCACTGAGCAAACTGATACTTTCCTCAAGGCCATGGTCGATTTCGAGACCAAGATTAAGGCCGATGCTATTGTTAATTGCAAGGATTGGTTCGGGAAGCCCAAGATGAGCCCCGAGGTTATCGAGGCATTGTTCTCCCCCATGCTCAAGTACAGGAAGGATAAGGAGACCGGCGAGTTCGATATGACCTCCGCCCCGACCCTTCGCGTCAAGATTCCGTGCTGGGACGGAGAATTCAAGACGGAGATCTACGACCTCCAGGGAAAGCCGCTCTACCCCAACACTACCGGCGATACTCCGGTCAATCTAATCCCCAAGGGCGTCAATATGGCGGCCGTTATCCAGAGTGGCGGGATCTGGTTCGCCAATGGAAAGTTTGGAGTCACTTGGAAGCTGTTCCAAGCTGTCATTAAGCCCAAGACCAGCCTCAAGGGTGTTTGCCATATCCAGCTATCCGCCGAGGATGCGACCAAGCTGAACTCTCAGTCGGCCGAGCTCGAGGAGGAGGAGGAGATTGGCTGCACTGTCGAGGAGAGTGATGAGGAGGAGATTGAGGAGAGCGAGGAGGAGGCCGAGGAGGTCGCTGCCCCGGTAGTTGTCGTCCAAGATGTAGTTCCTGTCGCCGTTCCAGTGGTCAAGAAGAAGGTTGTCCGTCGCAAGAAGGAGACTGCCGCCGCCGCCGCCGCCTAATTGTCTCAAACATCATTCAATAATTATTAACATATTTTTATTCCAATCAATTCGACTGGAATAAAATGGTTCGTTCGTACATTCGTTCGTACATTCGTTCGTACATTCGTTCGTACATTCGTTCGTACATTCGTTCGTACATTCGTTCGTACATTCGTTCGTACATTCGTTCGTACATTCGTTCGTACGTACCATTCATTCGATACAAACGATGGAAACTATGATATCTGATTTCTCTATACATCTGTAAATATCCTCCGCTACAACCCGGGGCATTCCCGCACCACGAAACTTATACGTCTGCTCGCGACGTATATATAGTTCGCATACCGGAATTAGAAACACAATGAGTTCTATAGTGATTTTAATAAATTCCAAATCAATCAAATCGGCGAACCGCACCTTTTTCCAAATAAGGATATTGTTATCCTCATCGATATCCAGACCACGAGGCAACGGCGGATGCGATTCGACAGTTAATTTAGAATTTTGTTTCGGTATATCGAACGATACTTGATATTGCCATGTTGGCATATAATATACCGTTCCATTGAACTTTACTTCATATACCATACATTCGATACATTCAGTGATTGTCGGTTCAATGGTTTGATGAGTATCAGTTGGTACTGCGGTCGCAACCGTCTCGGGAGACTGTGATTTCTCCCGCAAATCAATTCCATGTAATAATTCGACCAATGTCGATTCATCGATTCCAAGAACTTCACGCACCAATGAACGATTTGCATTCATCGAATCGACAAGTACACGCACCATCGACGGGCTGATTGTGTTTTCGCCAAATAACCGTTCGATCGTTTCATCGACGGATATCCATCGTCCAATCAAATGAACCAATAAACCCCCGATAAGATGGGTGTATTTCGGCGAATCGTTTGAATCGTTTGAATCGTTTGAATCGGTCGGTTCAGTCGAATCAACCGCTTCCATCGATTCCATCGCAACAACCTCCAATAGAAATTCATATGCCCGCTGAATATCCTGAAATTTCCGCGTCTGCATATCTTTGGTCATTTCTCCATTCGGGCGGTCGGGATGGTATATCATCGATAACTTGCGGTATTGGACGACTATCTGTCGTCTCGAAAGTTGGTTGCACGGGAGATTCAATAACAAACATGCCTCTTGCAACTCCATATTCGCTGATTTTTCCCCCACTTTCATTACTTCCAAATAACAAGACCTTTATGATAGATAGTGCGAATCTCTCTAAATGATATATAGGACGATAGTTGTTGTTGTACCCAACAAAACACTGGATATACGCCTTCACAATACAATCTATTTGAAAATCCGTGCATTTGGCGCGCTTGAATACGTTACAAACAATGTACCACCACGATACATGAATATTCAAATCCAATACAAGAATCTCGTAAATCCGTTCGCGAACAGTGTGGAATATATTGGATGTTTCCTTGATGACCCCCAACCTATTCGGTTCACAAATCAAATCAATCATTTCATTGCAACTCTTTACATGTAACGATGTGGAAATATCCACCGGTTCGTTCGGTACCTCGGCAGGTACCTGTGATTCGGGGGTTGCTATCAAACTAGATAGACCAAGCGCCGTGCCAATCGTGCCAATCGTATTCACAGGAGATGTACCGGTGGAACGGCATATGGAATTATACAATTTCGTGAAACTCCTTACCGTCTTGAGGGGAGATATCGGCGCAATGTGTTCCGTTGTACAATTCGACCCAATCGTTCCAATCGTTCCAATCGCCGCATCCATATGAATATCAATCCGGCGACATGCCCCGAGAATCTCTGCGGAAATATTGGAGATATTAGTCGTTTGAATGTAAAAAACGATATCGACATTGGTATCGTGACGGCATCGCTGTAAATAGCTGTACAACGTCGCATGCAAATCCGCGCGAACATGCTGGAATCCGCGGATAACCACAATTCCCTGTCGCTCGCCTGATGGTTTCGATACCACGATGGGATATATCGTTTTGAATATCTCGTCCCAGAGCACTTTATGATTGCACCCCAACAATTTCACATCGACCTCGTAATGGATTTCACTGATTCGCATATTATACGACAATTTACTCGTATCCACTTCGATTACTCGCTCATATTTCAACCCGGATTTACTATACCGCTCTATATCGCGACGGATTGTATTGTATGCCATCATTTCATCGACGGAATAGAATATCTTGTTGTAAATCGAGGGACTGGTTCGTTCGTTTGTACATTCGTTTGTACATTCGTTTGTACATTCGTTTGTACATTCGTTCGTACATTCGTTCGTATCGCATTCCATCATTGCTCTCTACAACGATGTTACGAATGTATCTATATGGATTCGTTCGTGCGGTTGTTCCGTTCGAACATTCGAAACAGCGTACAATTCATTCACTGCACTATCAATCGAATCAGTGTATATCGCATCAACACCCCATTCAACCAATCGGCGAATCATAGTTCGACTGTTTGGTGTATATACATACAAAATCTTTCCTACCGAATGAACCATTGTAACAATATCCTCCGTCACATCCTCGCACGACATACCGAGCCAGTGATATGTATATGATTCCAATTCAACGACGGATGGAATGTGACATATCATTGCCCCGAAATCAACTACATTGGAAAGCCGCGACCGCAGCACCGTATGATTGAATGACGTGTATACAAACGTCATATCGGGAAATCGGGCAACCGAATCATCCAACAGTTTGATGAATCTACCGCTGATATCATTCGTCTTGATGTCGAGAATGAACCGAATCGGTTGAACGCGTGGCACATCACTCATCCGCAATAACAATTCTTCGAACCGTTCGACCGATGATTCGAACCGATGTAATGAATCGTAAGTAGCGGTTGTAATCGTCATCAATTCTCCTGCGAGATTGTATATCGTATCATCGTGTGAAACTACAAATATATCATCCACTGTTTTGCGAATATCAAACTCGATATCGGTGATTCCAAACGCAATTGCATTGGCAATCGATTCCGTCGTGTTTTCAATCGCGCTATTTCCTCGACAAAACCCCCTATGTGAAATCACAATACACATTTTCGGTATTCAGTACATTGCCGCTACTCGTTTCTTACCCAGGGTTATACATTTGGGATAAAGTCATGGTATCTCGCTCCTCCTCAGCAGACCCCGTTTAACAATTCCTTCCATGCGGATCTAGATCCAACCCCGATAAGATGGATATTCACATATCCCGTCCGTGAGGACAACGTTTAAAGGAGAGTAGCAACTCCTTGAACCAGTTGATAGTTCGTTACATTAGGTTTTTTAGCAAGATATTTCTTGCTCCGTTTGTGTCCCGATCAATTACCGCGGAGCAGTTGGTGCATTTGTACATGTCGCTGTTGGACAGATTTGAATGCAGCGAACCGCAACACCCGCATGTCTTTGATGTATACTCTTCCGTGACAATTTGCACATTGCAACCGTGTTTTAGTCCGTAGTACTTGAGACGCTGGAGAAACGCATAATGAGACCATCCTAGAAGCGTTCTGCGATTCCTTGCACCATTCATCTTAACCACCATTCTGCTGGTGTTCATGTCTGGAATAAGGACCGTATCGTACCTTTTTACCAACAACAGCGCGGACCGGGTATGAATGTCAAGCGTCCAGTTCTTGATTCTCGCTCGTAGTTTTGTCATGCGAATCGAAAGGTTCCGTTTGGTCCGTTTCGATTTTATGCGGGTGGAAACTGATGCAAGATTGTCTATGCGACGATAGAGTGGGACTATTTTGGTCTTCATATCATCATGGGCGATTTTGATCACCTCGCCAGTTGGATCATACAGAGTTAAAAAGGTCTTGACTCCCGGGTCAATGGAAACAACAGGTTTGCGTACGCCTTGGTTTT
>Ga0308003_1000567_pt1 | contig 16666 bp, 22 predicted proteins | sample Neamet36_FD_203159 | JGI IMG/M metagenome (GOLD analysis project Ga0308003, IMG submission 203159) | Marine microbial communities from water near the shore, Antarctic Ocean - #36 | ecosystem: Environmental > Aquatic > Marine > Unclassified | place: Southern Ocean | collected 2014-06-06
GGAATATGAATATAGCTAGAATTACTTTTCTCTATTCTAAATTGGTCAGTGTTTGTTTTTAATATATATTGTAGTCCGTTTTTGCTTGCCTTGATGACAGAATTAGCAGGGATATTTAACGCATCTCCGGCTATATCATTAAATGCACTTGTATTTAATCTCACCCTGATCTCTCCACTTGCTGAAGTTCCTCTAAATGCGTCATGGCCTGCAAGTCTCGCTAAACCATATATTGATTCAGGATTTTGGGCTGTTAATATGTTCTGTTCCACTGTAGCATCCTCTATATAGAAGAATACTAGGTTTGTTAATTCAGCAAGTACCTCTAGTATTTGTGCAAAGGGTGATGCTGTTGTAAATAGTTCCCCAGTTCTCCCATACATTCGACTAATATACGTTCGAGTATCGTCGATCATTTCTCTAGACTTTATTCTAGCGGTTGATAAAAATTTAAATTGTGCCATTTTTGTTTATATTTTATATGTATAGTCCTATACCGTATTTATTATCAATTGATATACTGACATATACTACATTTCTTTCTGTTTCACTAGTAAATTCAACATCTACTTTAACTGGATATTTATTAGATAATGGGATATGTTCCTTGATACCACCTGATATAACACCCTTTATCATACTATCATTATACATGAATGAATATACATAGTCTTCTAGGTTCATTCCGAATCCCTCACTACCCATAACGTCGCCCTTTGTTGTAAACAATAGTGTTTCAATCTGAGTTAACATCATTGACATCTCCTCATCTACTTGCAATTGATCGTTTCTGTAGTTAGGATCCCCTAACACCTTTGTATATAGTTCCATATTATTATATATTTGTTTAAGAATGCATCATCCAATCAGTGCCTTCATCACTCTTTATTTCTTCTATTACTTTATCTAACTCCTCCACTCCCATGTCCTTTATAACATCTGGATTAATCGAAATGTTACCGGGAAGCGTATACCCGAATATTGCCAATTTCTGTCCTAGAGAAATCTTGATCTTAGCTGCACAATATCTGAAGAATATTTCATCATCAAATAATGCACATTCGGGAATTGTTTCATATACTTCTAAAATAACATCTCTCGATGGCGATTCTCCGGTGAATTTTAATTCATGTGTTAATTGACTATAATCATAACTTAGAGGATTATCAATAATTTGTCTTGCCAAATCAAAGAAACTCTGGTTGATTACATAATATTGAAGGTTCTCAGCTCCAACTGCAGCTCCAGTTCCATTAGAACCACCTGCCATCATTCTCTCGACTGCAAAATCACCTTGTGTAAAATTAACATCTGTAGTTCCGCCCCATTTTGATCCAGTTTCACCCAAACCATATACCGACCATACTTCTCCACCGCCTGCTAATTCACCAGTTAACTGCATCGAAGGTAATGTAAGACTTCGTGTTTTCTTGAAATGATCTGAGCTAAATAATCCAATAGGTAACACCATAAAGTTTTCCCTTACTGAATATTCATAATTCTTATAGAACCATTTCTTTGCACGCTTTACTATATTGTTAACTTCCTTCCTGGGTAGATTCATAGGAATCATACATGACCCAGTTACTTCGTCGGCTAATTCCGTAACGAATGCATCGAAACATGCAGTATCCCATGTTGGCTTCTGTAAAGCTCCGTTATCTCCAATAATTATATCACTCATCTGTTTATTCTTTTTTTATATTATTTTATATTTAATGATTTCAACATCATTAAATTTCGCTAGTTTTTTATCATAAGATCCTTCTCTGAATATCCCTCCATGCATGGTACCTTTAAATACACCCTTACCGAATAAATAACAGTCATGTAATATTGTACTTCCATGAACATAGCATGATTTAAGCTTACTACTATTGATTTGAGTTGATGAGTACATATTACAATATGATATATCAGATCCATTGATATCACATGAATACATATCACAATCTTTGAATTCTCCCCTTAGAAAGCAATTGACAAATTCATACCCAAAAAGGTCAACACAATATTCTAACCTACCATTAGATACCTGTATTCTCCCATTATCTGAATCGTAATTTATATGACCCTTCGATAATGTTCCATGTGTGAACAGTTTAATAACTTGTTCCCTGATGTTTGGCCAATATAGATCAACGATCCTTGGATCATCGTTCAAATCAACTGTGAATTTAACATCTTGCCAGTTTTCTGAGATTGTCTTCCAGTCGTGTCTTGCGTCAATTATTCGTTGATTGGTTGAGATTATTCTTTTAAGTTCGATCCTGTTCAATTCAGTAAATTGGCTATTTTCGGTTGACTTCCACATTTGCATTAAAAACACGTCTACTAAATGTAAGATAGAAGATGTTTTTTTATGCCAATCAGTTCCACCGACATATCTGAATTCTAGATAATTCTTAATTCTTTTTTCAAAGTTTATTCCATAATACTTACTATTTGGAAATATGAAGTTTTGTTGATTAATCTGTTGTCCATCAAACCACTTTGTTTCTTCCTTCGGAAGTACGAATTTGATGGATTTAGCATATGCTGAATCTTTCCTAGTTGGAAAGAATTTGAATACTTGATCCTCATTAAAATCAAGGATGAATTTAAGAACGTTCATCTGAGATATTCTGTTCTTATTCTCTATCTTTGATTTATCAAATGACAGGTTCAAATGTATCGATGATCTGTCTGTTGTATAGCCGTTTTCATCGATCCATCCACATACCTTAATCAACATCAATCTAGCTGCAGAATATGGAAGAGGGCCAGTAACTAATTCAAGCAGCTTTAAACCGCCACTCATATCTGGTTCTATTTTGAATTCATCAGATGTTACCTCGAAGTCACTATGTGCTTTCTCTTCAACATGAATCTTTTTGCCAATCAGTTCAGCTAATGCCTTTGCTGATTTGCTAGCGCCTAAATCTGAATAGAATTCAAATTCAACACCAATTAGTGCGTTCTTTAAAACGTTTCCGTCGTTAATATTGTTCATTTACTATAGATATATTACTTAAGTTAGTTTATATATCCTAGTTTATAAACATCTGTTAGATAATATCTAACTCTTTCTCTAGTTTTATCTTTAGTTTTGATACTTGTGCACCTAATCTAATTGCATGATCTCTAGGGCCATCTACATTATATAATTTGTATGAACTAACCTTACGTTCCTTTGCTGTAATTCTTTTTGAATTAAAAAGATCTTCATTATAATCATAGTTCTTATCAGCACCTCGTTTAGTAATCTCATCCCATGATGGCCATACGCTACTTGGATCTTCATCGATTATTAATTTCCATATGTCGTCATCAGTAAGCTTAGAGGCTATTTCTGCTCCCTTGACACTTGTATTGATTCTTGTCTCATATGAATTAATCTCATTATTTATCTTTTCGATTTTGGTCATCTTCTTAAGTTTAGCATTATATTGCTTAGTTAATTCAGATATACCAGTCTTTGGCAATTTAGTCTTTGTAATGTATCTATAATGCGCCATTTGGATATTCCAACCTCCTGCAATTATTGCTTCAGTATCCAACGTATATTTGATGTCGTCTCGCATTATAATCGAGCTTATCTTAATATTTCCCTTGCTTGACGTACTAGCATTAACAGATACTAATGAATCTGAGGGGCTCGTATACTTTTCAATAGATTTAATCAAATCGCTGATAACATTCATCCTAGCGTAATCTCTGTCAAACCTAGTATACTCTCTGTCCGGAAATTGTTTATTGAATAATTTCTCTACCCTGTTAACCATTTGTAAAACAGTAGGTTCAATCGAATCAAGTATCGAGTCTATTATTTTGTTACTATTAGATTCGTTAATGAATTGTGTATATGATTTAATTTTGTCCATGATATATGTATCTTTTAATTATATGTAAATATAAACAAAATAAGTGATCTAAAAAAACTTTAGATCACTTATTTTAAAATAGTTATTAACAATTATAGTTTTAAGAAAACTTTTCGTGTTTCTACCTCAATCCTAGATATTTGTACAGTTATAGAATCATTTCTTTCAAGTGAATCTATATCTATTACATCTGGTAATTCTGAAATATGAAGTAATCCTACGATTCCATCTCCAATATCAACAAATACACCATATTCCTTAAGGGATTTTATAGTTCCTACTACCTCAACTGGAAACGATTTATATTTCCCTGCAATTTCTTGCCATGGATCTACTGTTTCGATTACTTCTAATTGAGTAAGCGTAATTTTTTTATCGCTGATGATTTCCTTAACTTTAAATTCAATTTCTTCACCAGGCTGAACTTCTCTTGCTTTATGTCTTATTGCAACGTCAGGTAATAGGTCATTCGCATGAATCATTCCCGTTAGACATCCGTCAAATTCAACAAATATTCCATACTTGGCAGAACCTGTAACTTTACCAGTCATCGATACTCCAATGTTACTTCTAAGATCTTCAACCTTCTGTGGAATCATCGCCTGTAAATATGCACGATGGGATACGATTACGGTTCCTCTGTCCTGTGAATAACTCATAGGTACTACATACATTTCAGTGTTTAATACTGATTCGAAATCAGCAAGTTTATTAATTCCAGCAAGCGAACCTGGCATGAAACAATCAACGCCTTGTATATTAACAAAATATCCTCCATTAGGTATCATACCTGTTACTTTAGCAGGGTATGCGATTCCACCAGTTTCTATTGATTGTAGAATATCCTTAAGTACTCCAGCCTTTATTCCAGCTTCAACTGATCCTAGGATGAATCCTTTATCTGTTCTACTGTTTACTATTTGTACATCAATCGATTCCCCTGGAATTAATCGAGATTTAGATTCTTCTGACTCCTTGGACATGTTAACATATACCATCTCTTTGTGAGATATATCGATTGTTGCCCATTCGACGTTTACTGTATGTATTGTTCCAGTATGGGTTTCTCCCATGTTTACTTGAAATAATACAGGAGTATCTTGTTCAATTCCCTCCATCATGTCATACATTGCTTGTGCGTATGGCTCTCTAGAAAAGACCTTGTCTCCGTTTTTTGTTTTAATATTAGGATTTGCCTTTCTAAATCTAGTTGGGCAATTTGCTTCGTAAGCATCCCAGTCAAATGCAGGGGTTCCTTCCGATACTTTGTTTTTTGTTTGTGTGTCTTGTGACATCTTGTTTGTTTTAGGTGTTAGTAAATATTAAATTATATATACGTTTTATTAAGGCACTGGAATCTTGTCAAGCCCTTGTTTAATATCTGCTATAGTATCTACCATTCCTAGTATACTGTCAGGCGGAATGAAATTAATTTTAAGGGCCGATTTGAGTAGAGTTTCCAATAATGCGGTTAGCATCCTAAGGATTGTCTTGATATCATTGACCAGTTTGAATCCCTTCAGTATTATAGTGGATGGGTTCGTAACTCCACCTGATGTTGGAACGACTGACGGCATAATTGCCTCAGCTGCTGCCCGCTGTATGACATTAGGTAGACTCTTTAATGTTTCAGCAATCTGTTTTGCGGAATTCTTTATACTGTTAATCTCTGCCTTGATCACTGCCTTTGCGTCTGCCGTATTAAAGAATTCCAACAACTGAACCTTCATTGCTGCGATATCTTCCTTTGCTTGTTCAATATCATCTGCTGCTGCTTCAATTGCGGATTCCATACCTGTCACTTGTATCTCTACCATATTTTCTATGATAAGAATAATATCTAGACCGGGAATCGATGCTCCTCCTGCTGCCAATTTTTCAATTATAGCCTCTACTTCTTCTTTGCTTGCCATAATTATTTATTTTTTTGTTGATAATCAGTATGTTTTCGCTTAAGCCCTGAGATAACAGTTGGTGTTATTCCTATTGGTGGGCCAGTTGGCCCAGTTGGAGTTGGATGTATATGTTTCTGATAATCATCTAGAAATTTATTAAGCCATTTCTCAAGGGATAACCCTCGAACTGCTGGTTCAGCGATATCTTCACCGTCTTCCCCTGTATTGCTTAAGAATATGTTTCCTGAATCCAAAAATATCTTCTCAGATGTTGATATCTTAATATGTCCATCTTCGTCAATCTGTATCAATGGACGTTCCTTTGCTCCATTTCCTCTTGAAATTACCAATCCATCCTCGGGCGAGTGATAAATCCTAATATTTCGTTCTGCATCATATACTAGAGACACAACATCATGGGGTGTCGCTGAAGGATCCAATACGTCCTTCTTTAATTCTTTATTCTGATCAACATGGAACCAGTATTCAGGGTGGTATATATTACCATTGTCGAAACGAACTGCTAATATGTCTCCAATCCTTGGAACGTGATGTGAACCAACAGTATCCCTGTTCATAGGGGTTGCCCATGGTATTGAATCAGTTGGTAACTTATCAAATTTACCGAAAACCCTAATACGACATCGTCCTAGCAAATCTGGATCCATGTTGTCCATGACCTCTCCAAGCCAATGGGTTTCTCTAATGTTATCTCTATTTAATTCGCTACTAGTCCCCATTATTCGTATATATTACCTAAGTTATTTACTGCTGCTTTGTTTAGGGCATCTTTGATAGACATGCCATATACATTTCCTGGCATGTTCTCACTTGTTGTATTTCCAAGGTTCTGTACTGCCCTGTTGATGTCAGTTGCTTCATCTAGTTTTCGAATATAGTTATCAAATACATTCTCAGGCGTTTGTACCCTGTTAACTGTCTGGTTACGCACCTCCTGTACTAGTTCACTTTTCTTATCGGCTGCGAACGCCTTAGCTGCATCTGTAGCCTTCGATTTTGCAGCATTGATTTTTTCCTGCATTTTTGATTTTACAGTACTTGTTTTTTCAGCATTAGCTGATAGTGCATTACTTGGCGTTGGTTCTAAGTCATTTTCAGACGAAGGTGCAGGTGACATATTGTTGTTAGCATATTCAGGTTCTTCAATGATTCCATTAAGCGCCCTAGCTTCTATCTTTTCTAATGTTTCATACGATATTGAAATGCTCCCAGATGCTTCGCCTTCTGGATTCTTAGAAAGATCTTCAAATATACTCGTACCTGAATTCATGTCAAATTCACAATAACCGAGTCCCATCATAAAATATGGTCGATTTGATTCTCCGGCAATTTCAGCAACAGTCTGTGTTCTAACGTCAGTAACATATATCATCATTTTGAATTTTCTAAGATTCTGTGGTATTATATATGCCCATTTTCTTTCATCAAAAATAGCACTACGGTATAAATGCATCAGTCCAGCTATTGGAAGGTTTAAAGATTCAAGTGTCTCTATTTCAAGTTTTGCATCGTCTCCTCCATAATATGGTGCCAATGGATCATATTGTTGTAATCTCGCTAATCCCTTTAATGATTGCCAGTACCATGGCATGTTTGTGTTTATTTCCCTAAGAGCATGTTTGAAACTTCGTAAGTCTGCTAATCGATCTGCATAATATTGTGACGTGACATCAGATGTGCCAGTACTTTGCTTGATCTTTGAGTTTGCCAATCCTTCTAGGAATGCTTCAGCTGCACCCGATAATAAGGGTGATGTTTCAATACTGCTCCAATCGAACAATAATGCGAATGATAAATAGGTTGGATCTTGATAGGGATATTTCTTATATGATCCCTTTCTAAAATCGTTAGGTGTTTTAAAGTCTGACATATGATATATATTACGTTATGTATTACGTCCCTTGGGAATTCGTAATTGATTTGGTTCGCTGTAACAGGCTCTTCGGTGTTTCTCCCTTGTTACCTATTACCCTTCCAGTGGATGCGGTTGCTGCGGTGTAATCACCTGTTGCCTCGGATCTAAGAGTATACCTGCCTTCGTATATTCCATATGTTTCTGAATAGAATACTCCATATGCATATCGTCTAGCTTCCTTTCGTTTAAGGCCATTATGGTATCCAGCAGGGCGACCTGCTGCTGTGCCAGGTTCACTCCATTTAATAAATTCATATGTTGACGTTTCCACCAACACAATATCGTTATATGTTAATGTTATCTCAACATCGTACATTCCTGAATGATCCTTAAACGTTCCAGATGGAATCACAATGCTCGTATTATACGAGTCCCATGGATCCCCTTTCAATTCAGAGTGTACTGTTGCATCGAACATTTTTTCAATTCCTCCGGAGAACTTAACAGATATTGTAGGGTTTGATTCTACCAATTCATTATTATCTACCTTCCATGTTAATTTCATGGTTTTCTCAAACCACGAACCTACACTATGGGAAGATGAACTTGTTTTGGATAAATCGTCTCCAAGATGTATTGTGAATACTGGTTCTTCCGGTATTACATCAACGGGTGCTGGTTCTACTTCAGGTGGGGTTGGTTCAGACACCGGTAGTGGAATTGGTGGTGGTGTTGGCGGAATTGGCTTTGGCTTTGTGGGTGGAGCTACAGTATCTTCACTTATATTATTTACTCTAGATGGCCATTCCCTTCTTAGTAGATTAATCTTCTGCTTTATTGATGCCATTCCTGCTTTGTAATAATATTGCATCCCACCTATTACGTAATACCCACTTAGGAATTCGTCAACTACATATCTTCCTGGGTTAATTAAATCCCCGTCTTCTATCTTTTCGTTTTCAAATCCACTATCTTCCTTTAGATCATTTATCGCCTGGTTTGCTTTCATCTTATCCTGATCGTTAATGTATATAAGAACAGGTACCTTGTGATATCTATGCAACGCTGGATTGAATGTCGCTAAATCGATATCTAGTGACATTTTTCGTGTTTCTGCAAGGTTCTGTGGATTAGCAATTGCCGAATATTCATAATTCAAATGAGTGTTTCCAGTGGCTCCGTCCTTTGGTTTTCTTCCAACATATTTATACTTGGTTGAATTAGCATATATGTCTTCATCTCTCCTACCTCGCATTGGTTCCTCTATGTCCTTCATGTCGTTACTCGACAGGGATTCAATGTCATGCGATATCAATCCTTCTTCTGAATCGTTTTCATAAAACTGAAGAACTCGTTTGTATCCATAATTTTGTGAAATGGCGCCTGACATATTCCTAATGGATTGACCTCCAATAAATCGGTTAGTGCCTTCGTCCCTAGTATGATTCGTTAATACTAATGGTGTTTCTGCTTGATTAACTGCATCAGTTGTTCCTGAATGAGGTTGATCGTCCATTTCTGCAGCAAACGCAACCTTTGCATCCTCCAGTGTTTCCTTTGAATTAAACAATTTATTTAAATTCACATAATTCACATAATAATATGGATCTATACTATACGTCTGGAAGCTGTCTTCATCCACGTATGAATGTTTTACCAAATCTGACATTGTATCATACAATGAGTTAAAGGGTAACACTAGGTTCATCGAGTCATCAGATGATTCAATATTTGTTGCTAACCCTAGTTTAAGATCATTGGCCATTAATTCCATATGCTCAAGCGACGTCGCAGTTCCATATGACTTACAATCCTCTACAAATAATCCAGGGATTTTTATCCTTCCCTTAAAAATGTACTTACTTCCATTACCGTCTGATTTTTGAGGTGGGGTTTTCACGTTCATTATATCGAAATCCATTCTGATATCCTTATACGATGTTTTATCAAGTGTACCCATTCTTAGATTAATGGTGTCGCCATCACGTGGAAATGTGTCCACATCAAATTGACCCTTCGAATCAGATACAGTAAGGTCAAGCCTAGGCAATACTCCAGTACAGTCGAGATTCATAAACGATATATCATCGTCTGAGAATACATATTTATTGATAGATACTGTAATGATGTATCCCTTGCTAGTATTTGCCTTCTGATTTTCCTCACCTTCCCCTAGTGAATCAAACTCCATTTTATCTAATCCAATAGTAGGTTCAGTTACTGTTAATATGTGATTGTCTATTGATGCCATTTATTAAAAGCTTATTTTACCGTTACCTATTGTCATGTTTTCGTCCCCTGCTTGTATCATATTGGGAGGTAGTGGTTGTTCAGGGCCATTTGGCTTACTAGCAGCTTTGCGCTTGAGATATTCGATACGCTTTGCATCCTTAACTGGCATTCGTTTAGTATCTATAAACTGGTCTCGTATTGAAATAGTTTCAGTTGACTTCTGTACCATCTTCACTGGCTTAACAGTTGCTAGCACTCCTTCCTTTTGTGGAATTAAGATAACATCCATAAATTTTATAGAGAAGGGATTTGAAATATTATTCCATTTAAGGATATAATCAACATAACTCGAATCTCTATAGTATTTAAGGGATATTAAATCTACCCTTCCTACTTCATCTTCAGTTACTTCATGTGTTGCAATTGTTTCGGTACTGTCTAGGAATACAACAGTAGGTGCTGACAGTATTACTTTGCTACCATCCTTTGACATTTTCTTATTATCTAATGTGTTAAATTTCATTATCCGTTTGCTATTTTTCTAAATACGTTAATAAAGTCATCCTTTGCTGGTTTGACATTTTTATTACCATATGCACTAGTATCATGTGACCTGTTTATATCTGCTACATCATCGGGCTGTAGATAGAATCTACCTCGACCTGAATTGAACATGCTTTCGATTTCAGCCTTATCCCTTGGACGTGCCGGTTTCAATTTAATGTTTACTACCATTCTTTCTGGAAAATCCTGGAGAGTGTTAGCTCCTTCAAAGTTAATTTCACAATCCTGCATTGCAAGATTTCCGATTACCATGATTGGATTTAATGGATTACCAACAGTAAGATGCCATTGTCCCGTAGGATCACCTGTTAACAATGCCGCTGCCGCTTGTCCACCCTGTGGCGTGTTAAACATTTTCATCAATCCTCCGCCAACTAGATTATTTAACAGTTTATTGTCCTTTAGATTCTTTAAACCACCTGGACTTGCAATACCCTTGAACATATCACCCATTGAATCGACAATAGATCCCATAAATCCAGCGTAATCCCCTGACCTAAGTTTTTTTAGATCACCTAATGGTTTTGCAACAGAACCATCCGATACATATCTCACAGAACCACCCCAAAATGGAGCGTTGTTATATGTAAGCGCTAATATATTTGCGAGCTGATCTAACATCATCACCTTCGGATTAGTTCCTTCAAAGCTTTTTAATTCATATTCGAATTTTAAAGAAAACTCCTGTTCGAATTTTAAACCGGATTCCCTTACTAATGTGTTTTTAATAACGTTAAGAGGCCCGAATACATGGTTAGGATATGTGTTGGAAAAGGAATCGTATCCTGCGTTTTGTGCCTTGGAATTACTTGCGACTGCATCGTTTCCTGCTGATGCGTTTGCCGCAGCTGATAGAAATTTACTGGAATTAACCATACTACCAAATTTTCCAGATGAAGCTCCTTGCTTTGATTGGAGTGTTTGTACAGACGCTTCAGCATCTTTCCAATTGTAACCATGTGAAAATTTCACGATGTCCGCCACGTTATTCCCTGTAGTTTCACCCAACCAAGTTACTGCTCTTGCAATATCAGGTTGTTGTATGCTTACCATTTTTCCTGCTTCATCTAATCCTTTAGGTGTTATTATATCATCTCCACATGGATATGCAAATCTACGTAATGTTAGTAATTGATTATTCGGAATCTTACCATAGTACTTAGTAAGTGCGAAGTCAGAATATTGATATCTATATCCGAAATTATCCTTTGCTTCTCCAGTTACTTCAATTATTCTAGTAGCAGTTGGATTAACTAAAGTGTTTGGATGAATTGTAGTATATCTTTGCGAATCCTTAGTTAGACCCTCGTCGCCAACGCCATCCAATGGATTTCCTCTATAATTTATCAGTGAATATTTATTAAATGCCGAATACGGCCTAGGTCCCACTGTGATCTCCCTATCAGTTGCTCCACCCTTAGTATCAACTGCCTTTGCAATATATACTTCAGACGCATGTTCCGATGTATAATAACTTGATTTTCCATCAGTGTTAACTACGCTAAATGGCTGATCAGTTGATGTTGCCCTTTCCAATGTAGTATCTGGCTTCTTTGGTGTATTTGATACGATAGTGTTACCTGATACATTAGGTGAGACCACTCCATCTGGATTTGATCCATCTATACTACCACCTGTTACTTTGTCGAATGCGTTTATAGCACCTTTACTTAAATCGTCAGGATCCCCTAACACATTAAAATTTGAGCTGACAGTATCAGCAACCTTGGCAAAGAATCCCTTTCCTGGCATATTTAATAAATATATTTGTTTAATTATATATCTATTTTTTAAGACTTACTCTAGGTTATCGAGTTCAATTGATCTAGGCCTAAACATTAATTTATCAAAGTAATCCTTCGAATCACCTGCCCTATCTCCTAGGAACTTCTTGATATGTGCCTTGAATACTCCCTTGCTCTCATAATAGTACTTACCCTTTGAATATGTTCCTCTGTTAGACAACTCAAATAACTCTCGGATCTTTTTTTCTATAAAGAAGTCCTGTATATTGTTATATAGTATTGTCATTTCATGATGTGTTTTAACACACATTACAGAATCTACAACAATTAGAAATGTTTCCCATTTAGCATCAATATGATTTTGAAAATCAGCTATGTTCTTCATTCTCTCACGAGATACTCTGAACTTTGTCATACCTCCTTCGAAGTTTTTATCAAATTTCATGTCAAACATGAATCGTTTAAGAAAATCAAGTGAATCATAAAATTTAGTGATACGTATCTGATACCTTGGCATCTTGTCGTTAAATTCAACGTCATGTATAATTGCCCTAATTGGAAATACAACATTAGTATATCTGCTGTTTGATATGAGAACCTCTATATGTTCTCCCTTTGCAAAAAGTTTGTGTCTTATCATTTTGTAATAATATTAACAGAATCGAATACATTATTTAATTCAGTAGGTGGAGTTACTTTATTATGTATCACTGTTAATATCATTGAAATGTCTCGATTGGTTTTAGAATCTATTAGATTCTTGAAGTTACTAACAGGATCTATTTCTAAATTCTTTAGTAAATAAATTACACGAGTTATTCCATCGTTTGATGGAAGTAGTGCTCGTGTAATTCCATTAATTATATTTAATCCAATGACTGAATCGCTGGGTGATTCTCCGTATGGATCTGATTTCATAAGTTTATTTTTTATTGCAACATAGTCTATCACCTTAGTGGAATCCTTGTCTATTTTTCTTATAAGCTTATTAAATTCCTTGCGAGAAGGACACCATACATACTCAATCGTTAATTCATTCATTGTATTGATTATAAGGTCATCAATTTTTTCAATTGATTTGTTAACCTTTCTTTTTTTTCAGTAACCTCAGATTCATTGGGTGTATAATCCACGCCCCAATCTTCTGTGATCTGTATCTGCTGTTTATTCTTTGAATTTCCTAATGTCAATCCAATATCAATACACAACTCCTTGATAAATTTGATCTTTGTTGAATGATTTTCGAAATCGTATAATGTTGTTGATTCGAAACTTTCACCTGCAGAATTAATATTATCGTCAAGGATAGTCTTAATAACACCGTTATCGGCTAGGGTTATTTTAACTGTTTGCATCTTTTCTATTTTTTAAAGAAGCCTTTGCAGTTCTTCGAAGTCTCTTAACTTCCTTTCTATCCGCTTGAAATGTTTCTTTGTTCTTGATAGTATCGATAGAGAATGCTTCTTCTAGCATTGCAATTTCTGTCTCATCATATCCAGTTACTTTCCAATTTTCCTTGGCAATATTTAACCTAAGTTGCTGTTCATGTTCTAATTTGTCATTCATATTGTTAGTATGAATATCATGTGCTTCCTTTCCGTCAGCCGCCATCTTATCGTACCATGCTCTTCCTTCTTCAGAATTCTTGCCGAACATGTTTTTAACTTGTAGAAAACCTGCCTTTTGTGCGTATAGTCTTCTTTGTTTTCTTGAATTTGTTTGTCCCTTACTCATTATAATAGTTATTAATGAAGTCTTTTACTTCTTCTGTTAAATATTCTTGTAGTTTATTTATCTCGATTTGTGAGACGGCCACCTTGGCGATTGTATTAATTAAATTATCTCTATCCTCGTCCGCATTATCAATTAGCATATCGAATATAGGTCTATTTGGTATGTTAAGATTAAGAGTAACTTCAAGTGGTTCAATGTTCTTCTTTGAAAGCTTCGTAACCAATTCTTCAAGTGGGGATTTCGTTGATAAAACGCGAGGTTTTGTTTTATTAACAGGTTTATTCTCTGTTGCGATTCCATTCGCGAGTCCTCCGAGTGCACCGGCGCCTGGCAGAGGGATTACCCCGTCTATTATCTCTTCCATAAATTCTTGAATAACTGCATTGTTTATTCTATTACCGTCGGCAAAATGAGTAAACGTAGAATCAACTGATGCCACACTTACTATCTTTCCAAAATTGTCACCCTTCTTCCACTGATATTGTTTAGTTGTATCTTTCACTTTTTCCATTATTATATATTTTGATAATTATATTCTCTTTATCTATATTGTTTCTAATTCAATTCATTGAATTCATGAACATTCTTTGTATATTTCTCCTCAAATTGTGTTATATACTCGATGCCTGCTGCATCGCCCATCATTGCATCAACCCTGTTAATGTATCTTGCATAAAATCGACTGCTTCCATTCTTCTTTAGAAATTCTACTAAGGTTTCTATTGAAGGTACTATTAATTTATTAAAACTCATTTTTATATTTTTAACTGTTCAACAACAATACCAGCGGTGTGTAACAATTGAACACCGCCCATATCTCTATAATCTTCTGTATAATATACCTTTGAAATTCCAGCCTGTATGATTAACTTGGCACATCCAAAACATGGACATGTTGTAGTATATAAATCTGCACCAACACAACTCATTGTCGATTTTGCAACTTTCATAATTGCATTAGATTCGGCATGTAAAACCTCATGCTTGGTGACTTGGGATTTTTTGACACATACTCCATTCTCACATGTATATCCTTGTTCCATTAATCCAACTGCAAAATCAGGGTTTTCATAATATTCCATAGATACTGAAGATTCCTCGCATACATTATTAAATCCATGTGGCATTCCATTGTATCCAAAGGAAATAACTTGGTGGTCCTTTACTATGATGCATCCAACTCGTCGTCGTTTTGCGTAGCTCAATTCAGCGAACTGATAAGCTACTCTCATGTAGGTGTCTTCTATTTTAATTCTTGGCATAAAAAAAGTCTATATATTATTATATTATATATAGACTTTTAATTTAGTTTAATATGTGATTGTTATAATTCAATATCCTCCATGTCGGTTGCGTCTTTCATCTCCTTCATTTCGTTAATCTTCTTTGAATATGCTTCTGTCATTTTGTTTAGACATGCTTCATATGCTTCAGTTTTCATATCTTCCTGTAATACAGTAAGCGTCTTAGCTGCCATTGATGCTACTAATGCAGCATTCTCTGCCATGTATGATTCGATGGTATGATCGTCATGTGCGTCCTTTGCCCATTCAGTTGCTTCGTTGATCAATACTTCATAGCATTTCTCTAGCATTTCATGTACTGGGATTACCTTTGAATCCTCATCAGATGCATTGTCTTCATCGACTTGAACATGTGTTGATGTTTCATCATCTTCATTTTCAACAGGAACATCTGTTAATTCTTTCTCTATTTCTTCACTTCTATCCATTTCTGAAACAAAGTCTTCAAATCTTTTAATACCGTTAGTATTTGTCATCATTCTTGATTTTATTTTTACTAGTTATATATAACCATTAATTTATGTGGATTAATCAGCATGTAGATTATCAAACACACATTCGTTAACATATTCTGGATAAAGTGTATTAACTATTAATAATTCCTCCTTGCTAATATCGCGGTATTCGTCATCAGTTGACATTATGCCTGCACTTGATATGTATGCTTCCGTAAACTCAGGGTAATCGCTTGTATCGATTCCATATACTCTTACATTTAGTAGATCACTTACATTGAACTGTAATTCGTTCGCCATTTTTTTAGTTGTATTTAATTAATATTCGTAATCCGAGTCATCATAATCACCGGATTGGTTTTCTGGTATGATAATATCGCAATCTTCTGCATCGGTATCATCATATTCCCCTGGATCCTTTACCATGTATGGTTTGTCGTAAAAACAGGCTTGATTGTATTATACATTAGTTGACAAAAGAATTTTAAAGCTCTTAAACTAGTATCATCCGCTCGTCCAATTGCTCCTTGTAAATCATTTTCAACAACTGATTGTACAAAACTGCCACCGATATAACCAATACCCCATTTAGTACATAGTATACTTGCACCAATACTTATAACGTGTTCCTTATCTGCTTCACTAAGATTGCCAATTCCAGCATGTGTACTGTTTTCTTCGAAATAGTGTCTTACTATATCTCTTACTTTCATTACTTCTTCCTGTGCATTCATAATATTTGTTTTTAATTATTTGTTATATGTAAATATAATCATTTTATTTGAATCAAGAAAACTTTAGAGCACTTATTTTCATTAAAGTTATGAACAATCATTTGATCATATCTAATGGGTATACATTATCCTGTGATTCCATTCGTTCAGGGTGCCATTGGACTGCCCATATCTTTCGCACATCATCTTCGATTGCTTCTGTTATATAACCATTTGGAAATGATATGTGCGTAATTTTAAAGTTGTCTGCTACTGCTGGACAAT
>Ga0308003_1000571_pt1 | contig 16620 bp, 15 predicted proteins | sample Neamet36_FD_203159 | JGI IMG/M metagenome (GOLD analysis project Ga0308003, IMG submission 203159) | Marine microbial communities from water near the shore, Antarctic Ocean - #36 | ecosystem: Environmental > Aquatic > Marine > Unclassified | place: Southern Ocean | collected 2014-06-06
AAAAAGACTAATTTGTCTTGGTACTCGAGCCTGCTTCATTACTGTTGGCATATGAGATGATATTTTTAAATCTAAGAAAAGTGAAATTTTATTTAATTCAACTTCAGTATTAATTAACAAATTCTCATACTTGACTATTAGCAACTTTTTTTTCTGAGAATATTCTAACTTTTTATATTCATTTATAGATTTTTTGAGTAATCGATTATGCATAAAAACACATTTTTCCATCTCATTCAACTTAAGATATGTTTCTTCTTTGCCTTTTACATAATGCGGGATCGTAATGTTTTTATATTTGAACAATACAGTACCACTTCTTGGATCAATATTGTCAAACCGTTTTCCCCAACCTCTTATAAACCAAGAATGAACTGTATCAATTGGGTGCCGAAACAGTTCAATAAGATGTACATCAATATTCAAATCTAAGAAACTTGAGTAGTGAGTTAACAAATCATGAGTTTGAAATTGAAAATATGTATTGTCATTCAAAAATTCATCGAGAACTTTATCTCCGTCATTTTTATTTAGGTTTTGATGGAATTCCTGTGGATTTTTTGAGTTGTATATACTTGTTAAATCATTATATCTAAAATTTAGATTTCTAGATAATTTATAATTATAGAAATTCTCATTAAGATAAAGCCTTAAAAAAGATGACAAAGCATTTTTACTCATTTTTTCATCTATGTAAATAGGCATTAATTGTTCAAATACATTCAAAAATTGGATGGATGAAGTTTGTTCTAAGCCTAGTAATAAATTATTCAACAAAGCCTTTCCTGTTCTTGTTATACCGTCAACAAATATGATGTTATTTGTGATTAAATTATATTCGTGGATGTTCTTTAAATTGTTCATAATCTTGTTTTTTTTTAGATGATAATCAAATTATTGAATATGCAAAAAAATTACTGATTCAAGAATTTGATCTAACATTTTTTTCTAGCGTTTGGTGGTGCTTCACGGATAAATTAGAAGTAGCAACTCAACTAAATCAACAATAAATTGATAGAACATTCCATGTATATAAGTCTCACCGAACAACATAACTCCTGGTCGAATAATCACTTGATTTTCGAGCAACCTACGACATACGCTCCTGCTCTAAACTAAGCAGTATCAGGAAATGTTTATACTTTTTTTAAACAAAGTCGTAACAGTTGGACGCTATAATGTAAACTCAATGGGTGAATGGTATAACTGGACCAATTCTGTCTGTACTTAAACAAAATTTGATCTTATTATAAATATCAGTTATTAACATTCCAATTAGCTATGTTTAAACCCGATTCCAAAATTTTCACTCGTGCATTAGGTAAGCCATTACCCACAAAATTGAATAAATTAGCTGTAGCTACAGCACTTACCCCTTCAATATCTAAACCTTGAATTAAATGAAACTCGTTTCCTGCACCTCCTGAAATAATTAAAGGCAGTTTGATAGTATCAACAATATTATGAATCGTATCAAAATCATACCCAAATCCAGTACCGTCTTTATCGATAGAGTTTAAATATAATTCTCCAACATCTAATTTAATAAGATCTTGAATGTAATCCTCCATAGATTTTTCAATTTTTATTCGTCCATCATTTATATAAACCTCTCGAATATTCTTAATTGTTCTATAATCAACTGAAGCAACAACACTTTGAGAACCAAAATGCTTTACAAGACGCTTAACTAAATTAGGATTTTCATACAAAATAGAATTTAGGATAATTTTATCAGCTCCATTTTTAAATAAAAGTTCTGCATCTTCAAAACTTCTTATTCCTCCACCTGCAGCAATTGGTATAAAAACATCTTTAACTAATTTGCTGATTGTGGTTGCAAATTTTTGGATACATTTCTGATTTTTTGAAGCATTCAAAACGATTAACTCATCCAATGAAAAGGCAATTTTTCCAAATTCATAATTTTTTTCTAACCAATTTAAATTTCCAACTTTTTGAAGTCTAAAGTTTCGGCTTTGCATAAAATACTCATCTGAGTAAATTAATGAAAAAATTATTCTTTTTCTTAACATTAAAATTTATCAATAAAATTATTCAACATTTTTAAACCATTATTTTGACTTAATTCTGGGTGAAATTGTACTCCTGCTATATTTTCACATTCAAAACTAGCAATAAAGTCATTTTCATAATGGCAATAACATTGATTAATTTGATCTTCGCTAGTCATTTTATAACTATGTGTAAAATAAAAATCTGCTTCATCGGAAAAACCATCGTATAACCTTAATCTAGCGTCAATCTTAACCTGATTAAACCCAACATGAGGCACCTTAATATTTGAATTATCAATCTTTACAGCTAATGCATTAACAAAACCCAATCCATCATTCAGACCGCCCTCAGTACTTGAAACTCCGAGGATTTGCATTCCTAAACAAATCCCCAAAAGTGGCTTTTTATTTTCAACGACAATATCATTTAAATATACATCTATTTTTCTTTCTCGGATTCTAAACATTGCTTCTCCAAAAGAACCAACTCCAGGTAAAATAATTTTGTCTGCACTTTTTAAAATATCATAATCATAAGATACTTGAACATCATCTACTCCTAAATGCTTCAGAGTACTATTGATAGATTTCACATTTCCCATTCCATAATCAACAATGACTATTTTCATATTTCAAAATCTTCACCTATTACAAATTTCGGTTGCCAAATTCCATCAATTTTATCAAACAACTTAGTATTCGCGTATTTATCGAGAACTGCATCAAATTCTTCTTTGGTCATTTCATAATACTCTAAATATGTATCAATTAAATCATATGGATAGGCGTTATCGTACATCTTAACAAGATTAATTGCTTGATCTCTTGTCATAGAACCCCTTCTGATTTCAATACCAGCATCTTGGGTGGCTCTTCCAAATCCGAATTTTAAATACATTAAATAAGCATGCAATGCATATAAAGCTTGGTCGTTTTGAGAAAAATTAGTAAAAGTATCTTGATTACCCTCATCTTTTTCAATCAATCCACACTTTTCTTTTGCCACTACATAATTTCTATATGAATCCCAGGGTTCATAATATGACATATGCGTAAAAGACAATCCAACTTCTGATATTTGATCGTCAGTAGGGAATTTAAAAAATGACAATTCAGCCTCGGTTATATCATCATCCTTTCTTATTCTATCAAGTACTTTTTCGTGTCCACCTTCAAGATAAATTCTTTTCATATACTCAATATCATATAATGCTTTGTTTTTACTTTCTGTTGAACCTCCATACTCAACTTCTCCATCTTCACCGTAAAAAATTAAAGGGATCTTAAAACTTCCCGCTGTTTTTATAACAGCTGACATTATTGCTATCAACCAACCATAATAAGGAAATCCTTTCTCAATAAATCCATATTTATTTAGTCTATCTAATACTTTTGTATTGGGAGATAAATGTACATGATCGAAACCCGATTGGATAAAATTGAGTAAATTTTGATCCCCAATTTCAATTGCTAAAGCAGGTCTAACAGTTATAGCTAGAGGGTTCATCTTATGTTTATGTTTTAAAACATATGAAACATACGATCCATCTTTACCCCCACTAACTGTTGTAATACAATCAAAACTTCCATCTTTAGATCTATGTTTGTCTAATAGAGCATCTAATTCTTTCTCCCTGGAACTCCAGTCTATACCTTTTTTTTCTTCCATCCATTGACATGCATTACACCATCCTCTATCGTCAAATGATATTCTAGGTCTTGTACTCATATTTAAACAATTGCTGCACCAAAAAACTTTCTCACTCATAATTTTTTTTAGTAATAATTAAACATTATTAAGATTCAAATTTAAATAAAAATCTCTTTTTCTTGATTAAAAAAAATAGTTTTTCATTAACAGAATTAAAGAAGAGTCATCCGCGATTAAATTGCGGTCCATCCACCATCAACGATAATGTTTTGACCAGTTATGTATTTGGAATCATCCGATAATAAAAAAGCGACTGAAGGGGCGATGTCTTCTGGGGTTCCCATACGTTGCATAGGTACTTTTTTTTCGTAATTTGTAACGAAGGTTTCATGTTGATGGTCAAAAACCCCCCCTGGAGATACACAATTAGTTCTAATATTATACTTCCCGAAATAGGATGCCAAATATCGTGTAAAATTTATGATACCTCCTTTTATAGCTGAGTATGCAGCAGGTGATGTTCCATCTGTGCCCTCATAGACTGTAAAGTCGTTACCTACAACTCCATAAATAGAAGTGATATTAATGACAGAACCGCTCTTTTGGATTTTCATTTGCTCCAATACTTTTTGACACATATAGAAGGAGCTGTTCATTTGCATATCAACATTTTTCTTCCAAGAATCGAATTGAATATCTTCAAATTTATTCCCCCAATCCTTAGTTCTAGGATACGCATTATTAACAAGTCCGTCAATGCGACTATAAGTATCTACAACCAATTTAATGGCATGATTTATTGAATCTTGATTAGTGATATCACAATTCACTTGAGATAAATCTTTATTAGTTTCATGGTTGATGTCCATATTTACACAAAAAGCACCTTCAGTTAATATTCTGCTTACCATTGCTTTTCCTAATAACCCATTACCTCCTGTAATGATTATAATTTTGTCTTGTAATCTGTTATTCATTTTGCAAACAAATTTTTAGGTTTTTTAACGACTCGCTAAATGAATTCATAGGTTGAATGTCTTTTTTCAGTAAATCAGTAAAGTACATCAACTGCGATTGGTATGTACGTAATATTGTATAATCTTTATTCTCAAATAAAGTCGTTCCATTATCACTTTTAATTGTATTATTGATAAGATCCACGACTAAAGTTTCTGTATCTAAAACCAATTCAATCTCTCTTTTTGCTTTTCGTCTATAATAGTTCAACACAATACTTGCAGTAAAGCTGTCATACTCTAAAATATAATTGGCGTAATCATAAGCATTAATATCTATTGAAGAAACGCTTCGTAACACCGATGAACTTTTCTTCGGAAACCCAAACAACCAGGTTGTATAATCTATTTCATGAAACAGATCTAAATGTACACCTCCACCCATATCTGCATTGGCACTATAAATAGATTTATAATCTTTATTGGCTCGCCATTCTGGCAAATAAGAACCACAATACACATTAATTTCATTAATATTTAACTGCTCTCTTTGTAATTTTTCTTTTAAAAAGGAAAGACAAGGATGAAACCTCAAATTACAAGCGACATAAGTAATGAGCTTTGTCTGCTCGATTATTTTAATTAAAGCATCAACATTTTCTAAGGTATGAACTGCAGGTTTTTCAATAAATAACGGAATACTTTTAAGAGCTAATTTTTCAATATACTGAAAATGTAAATGGGTAGGATTAGAAATAATGGCGAAATCAAATTTTATATTGATAGTGTCTATATCAAAAATATTGATGACATTTTCTTCTACAGATGCATCTAGTTTAGACCTCAACGCATAAATATTTACATCTATATTAAGATTTTTTAAAGCTTCAATATGCTTTTTTGCAATAGACCCTAAGCCAATGATCAAGATTTTCATAGCTTAAAATCTAATTTATTGTTTTTCAATAAATATTCCATAAATAAGAAATCTACAGGATGATCTAAATCAAAACACATGTGGTCCATAACATAGATGAGTGATTTTTTGGTGAATACACTTTTAGTTTCCAATTCAAAAAAGGAACGTCTATACCAATAAAAAGAAGCATTTAAATCATATACTTCTGGAGCTGCTTGTCTCGACATGACCATCCCATTTGGATTTGTTTTCACTAAACCATAATACTCATCATTATTTTTTTCAACCATATTGAAATATGGATTTCTCGCAGCATTATTTACAGAAAATAAATTATAAGCTTTGGAGTCATCTTTCAATAATTGCAATGCATCTTCCAAATCTTTTATTGTTCTTAAAGGCGATGTCACATCTAAATCTAAAACAAAATCAAAATGCTTATTTGCTTTCGACTCTTCATATTTCACAATGTCTTCGATAGTTTCTATTTTCCCGACTGTATCTGTTGCTAAATAATCTGGCCTTATATAATCAGTAGAAACTCCAAACGCTTCTGCTGTTTTCTTTATGAGTTCATCATCTGTAGAAATAGTTATCGTAGCATTTATCTTTTCAGCAAGTTTTTTAGCTTGCTCAATGGTATAGCCTATCAGGGGCTTACCATCTATAAGTTTAATGTTTTTACCAGGAATTCCTTTTGAACCTCCTCTAGCACAAATTGTAATTAAAGTTTCCAAATTAAAATTTTGTAGAATTAATGTCGTTTTGGGCTTTTTCAAAATCTTCATGCTTACCAACATCAAGCCAGTACCCTAGTAAGGGGTAGGATACGACCTTTTTATTTTCTAGAATCAGCTTTTCCATTAAATCGGTAGCATTAAAATGGGTGTTTTTAGGAATGTAGCTTAATACGTCACGTTTCATTAAATAAATACCACCGTTAGAATAATAGGTATATGTTGGCTTTTCTTTAAAATCTACAACATTACCATTACTCGTTTCTAAAACGGCATAAGGAATACTAACCTTATAGGGAATAGTAACTACGGCAAAATCAGCATCCTTTTTTAGAAAGTCTAAATAAAAGTCTTCGTAGTCTAAATTAGTTAAAACATCAGAATTGGACACCAAAATATGCTCATGTCCAAAATTATCAATTTTGGAAACAGAGCCAATAGTTCCTAATGGTTCATCTTCCCAAACATAATGTATAGCTCTATTTTTATCTTTGCCATCTCCAAAGTAATCGACAATCTTATCGCCTAAATATTTTACCGAGAACCAAAAGTCATCAATGCCATAGAGTGCTAACCTATCAACATTATGCTCCATTATAGCCTTATCCCCAACTTTAAGTAATGGTTTAGGCGTAGTGTCTGTTAGTGGCTTTAAACGCTGCCCTCTACCTCCAGCCATAATTATAGCATCTATTGGAAGGTACGAACGCATCTGACTAAAATTAACAATATTAACGACCTTATCGTTAGCATTAATTACTGGAATAATTTTATAGTTATTTTTTCGATATTCTATAATTTGATTAATATCACGCTCTCCTTTTCTTATATATTTTGGGTTTTCTTGTATGATCTTACCTACTGACTCATCAATAGTAACGTCTTTTAGTAAGCCACGTCGAACATCGCCATCTGTTAAGGCTCCTTTCAATTTATCATTTTCATCTACCACAAAAACAATTGCATCACTTGCCAACATATTTAGCTGTGTGAGTGCTTCCCTAATAGAGGTTCCAGTTCTTATTAAATGATTTCTGTAATTAACCATGCTGTTTTACTGTTTTTAAAATCGAATCTGCTGTTGCTCTTTTGTAATACATATTTTCTTCGCCAAAATCAGGTAAATTAAGTACTTGTTTTGTTTTTTCAACTATCTCTGTCGAATCAAAGTCCACATCAAATACGTTCGTCCCGTGTGCCCTTCCTTTTTGTCGAGCTCCTACATTAATAACATATTTTTTAAAGGATGCCGCTTCAATAATACCACTTGATGTATTTCCAATCATTATTTTCGCATAATACATTGCAGAAAAATAATTTGCCTTTCCAAAATTTTCAACTAGGACAATTCTTTTTGGAATTTGGAATTTCAATTGATGCAATTGTTCACGATAAACACTGCCAAGTGTATCTGCATTTGGCATTGTGACCACTATAGTAAGTGTTTCACTTAAAGTAGTCAAGGCTACTATCATGTGTTTTACATAGACTCTATTTGACTCTACCTTAATCGTTTCTGGATGAAAGGTAACCAATGCATACGATTCATTTTCTATATGAAATGTCTCTAAAAAAGACGATTTATTAATCGGTTTAAAACTCCCAATATTATCTAAGCTCAAAGCACCAACATCATAAATACCTTCCGAGGTTCCTGTGAGTTCTTCTACTTTTTTCTTGTAATTTATTGTAGATACAAAGTGTAATTTTGAAGCTAACGTGATTTGATGGCGATATACGTTGTCTATTGCACCTAATGTCGTTTCACCTCCATGTATATGGGCTAATTGTACACCGTACGGAATACTGGCTTGTACAGCTGCACTCATTTCAAATCGGTCTCCTAAACAAAAGACTAAATCAAAAGTGTTGTCTTGCCAAAAATCTGCAAATTTAAGAACCGTATTTCCATAAGAAATCGAAATACCTTTTTGACTGTCGTCGTTTTCTAATGAACTGATTTCATGAATAATATTATAGCCATGGGATTCAATATTACTTAAGGTAAAACCATGAGTTTTAGATAGGTGAGTGCCGAAGGCGATAATTTCTAATTGAAAGAAGTTATCCACCTTCAGCTTATCTAGCAATGGTAAGTAAATACCGTAATCTGCTCTAGAGCTTGTTAAAACGCCTATTTTCATATTAAATGGCTCCAATTTAACTTTTCAAACTTCTTTAAATCTTTTACTACCGTTTTACCAACAACTGTATTCCATTCCATTGGCGAAATACCGTCTCCGGGTCTAAGTGGAATCATATCCAATTCTGAAATCACAGTGCCAGCAGCTAAATCATTCAACAAATGAATACTTTTGCGAGCAATGTTTATATTTTTTTTTTCGCTGGCAGATGGGTGTTTTAAACCATCACCAGAAATTGCATTTTCAATATTTCTAATCGCTAAAACCATTTCTTTTAATGCTTTTGGTTCTAGAGAGGCTTTGTGATCTGGTCCTGGCAAGGTATTGTCAAGTGTAAAATGCTTCTCTATAACTCTAGCACCTAGGGCAACTGCGGCAATTGGTACTTCAATACCTAAAGTATGATCAGAATAGCCAATTTGAACTCCAAATTGGTCTTTAATACTGTTCATCGCATGCAGGTTTACATCTTGCATTGGTGTTGGATATTCGGTATTACAATGCAATATAGTTAGATCTTCTTTATGAGCTCCAAAGTTTAATAGGACTTTAATTGCAGATGCAATATCCTCCATATCACACATTCCTGTAGAAAGGATGATAGGTTTTTTTGTTTGAGCAATGGCTCGTAAATAAGGGAAATTAGTGATTTCACCACTTGGTATTTTAAAAATATTTAAGCCTTGATTATTCAAATAGCTAACACCATCCACGTCAAATGCACTAGATAAAAACTGCACATTTTTTAATTCACAATAGGCAATGAGTTCAACGTGATCATTTTCACTTAATTCCAATTTTTTTAGCATTTCATATTGCGATTGGCTACTATCTCCTGTATTTTTAGATTGGTATTCGGCCTTTTTTGCGAAAGGACTCACAATTGTCTTTGCTTTAAAGGTTTGAAATTTCACAAAATCTACTTTAGCCTCTTCTGCTGCATCAATAAGTTTTTTGGCTATATTGATGTCTCCATTATGGTTTACCCCTGCTTCTGCAATTATTAGTACTTTGCTCATATTAGATAGTTCTTCCTGGATTTCCTACAACTTTTGTATTATCTGGAACATCGTTTAATACAACAGATCCAGCTCCAATAATTACGTTACGTCCAATTTTAATATTTTGTTTGACTACAGCATTTGATCCAATAAATGATTGCTCACCAACTGATACATTCCCAAGTAATACAGCACCTGGAGCAATATGTACGCCATTTGAAATACGACACTCATGCTCAACAATACATCCCGTGTTTAAAATACAATAATCTCCAATTTTAACTAGGGTATTAATAACTACATTCTTAGCAATAAAATTCCCTTGACCAATGATACATTCTTTTGAAATATTTGCAGATATGTCTATTACATTCAAAAGTCTTTTATGCTTACTTAAAATTAATTGGGCAACTTTTTCACGAATAGTATTGTTTCCAATACCTAATATGAAATCATACGATTTATCCCAATCTAAAAAAGCAGCATCGTTTTCAAATCCTAGATAATTTAAATCGAAGGGATTGGAAGTCATTTCAGTCTTTTCAGTATAAAACTGTAAATTCATATGACTATTATTTGCACTTTCTGCAACGACCAAACCATGGCCTGAATAGCCTATTAAAACGATTTTATTATCTAACACTACTAGGAATATTTACAATTCGTTCTTCCAAATGTATCGCATTTTTTTGGCTATCCTTATAAAAGTTCTCATACATTGGTAATCTAAACATCAATTGCCAAATTGGCCTAGTCATTACGTTTGCACTATTTGTTGTTTTTAAAAATAAATCTCTTTCTTTCTTATTTTCTAGTTCTACACACATCAACCAATAATTGGCTTTTGTATTAGGCAACTCCGTTCTAAAATTAATACCTTTTGTTTTAAAAAAGTCTGCGTAGTTATTTGCAATCACTCTTTTTTCGGATAAAAACGTGTCCAACTGTTCTAGTTGAGCACAAGCTAAAGCAGCATTTATATTTGGCATTCTATAATTATAACCTAATTCATCATGAAAATACTCATAAGGGTGTGGTTGTTTTGCTGTGGTAGTTAAGTACTTTCCTTTTTCGGCTAATGAAACTGAACTACTAACAATAACACCTCCACCTCCAGAGGTAACAATTTTATTTCCATTAAACGAAAACACTCCTAGTTTACCAAAACTCCCTGTAGGCCTTCCTTTATATTCACTTCCAAGAGATTCTGCAGCATCTTCTACAATTGGTATTTGCCATGTATTACAAACCAAAATAAGTTCATCTAAATGCACAGGAAATCCATAGGTATGCATAGGTAAACAGGCACTTATTTTTCTTCCAGTTTTTTTATTGTAACAAGCATTGTCTCTTAATTCGCCATATTCCTCTAAAAATGCTGAAACTGCATTCGCTGATAAGCCCATTGTATCTAAATCCACGTCCAAAAACACGGGATGTGCATTATTGTAAATAATTGCATTTGCGGTGGCAACGAATGTAAGTGCTTGCGTTAAAACCTCATCACCAGAATTAACCCCTACTAAACGAAGGGCTACCTGTATTCCAGCGGTTCCGTTTACAACTGCAACCGCTTTTTTGGTTTTAGAAATCTGAGTCATTTGCTCTTCAAAACGATCAACAAATTTCCCTACACTCGAAACAAATGTAGTATCGATGCATTGTGATAAGTACTCTTTTTCTTTTCCACGAAATTTAGGCACATGAAGTGGTATAAATTCACGGGTTCCGTAAAGATCTTTAATGTATTCTGTTACGATGTTAAAATTCTCCATTACATTTTAGAATCTAAATATTTGCCTGTTTCTTTATGTCCAAAATCAGGTATCATCTTATGAAATAAATTAACTATTTGTAATTTATTCCATCGTTTACTGGCTTTCATCGTTTCGATTTCTTTTTCAAAGATATCTAACTTTTTAGAATCAAAATTCAATTCATTCTTAATAACACCTAGGTTATTGAATCTTTTCAGATCCAAAACTTCATTAGTCGTGAAAAACTCTTCAAAGTCTTTCTCTCCAGTAGTATCACTTTTAGTAAACAAACAAGGCCATTTACCGCTATTACTAATTTTAGCTAAGCTTCGAGCTTGCTCTTCCGTTTCACAGATCAAAGGTTCTAGTCCTTTTTCCTGCAAATACCTTTCGGCAATCTCAGAAAATGTAATTAAGTTTAAATCGGGACTTAGTTTAGGGAAAAATATATCTCTATTTTCACCAAAAATACACGACATTAAACATAGCTCTCCAGATTCTTCTGGTATTACGAAATATCTTTTGATGTCGTTTGGAGCAACAATTGCTTGTTTCTTTTCTATTCTTTTATTAAATCCATGTAATAAAGACCCATCAGAAAAGGCAACATTTGCAAAACGAGCCATAGAAACATCAATTAGTTCACTCTTTCTATGAATAAACATTTCCATAATACGCTTTGAGGCTCCCATCATATTAACTGGATTAGCCGCTTTATCTGTAGAAACACAAAAGTACTTTTTGACTCCTTTTGCTATTGCTTGATCTAAAGTTTTATTCGTATTAAAAATATTAGTGTTAATCATACGCATAAGCGTATAAGGATCTTTTTCGCTCCTTACATGTTTTAATGCAGACAAATTTAGTAGATAATCATAGTCCCCATCTATTTCCCAAAATGCATCGTACTCAACAGATCCGATATCTAAAGCGAATGTTTGGAAATCACCGTTAATATATCCATAAGAACTTCGAATATCTCTTACTAGTTCTACCATATTGTTTTCACTAATGTCAACAACATGTAATTTGAGAGGATTTCTCTTGAAAATTTCTTTAACAACAGCCTGTCCTATTGAACCCGCACCTCCAATTACTAAAAATTTTGAGGATGAAACTATCTCAATTAATTCATCCTTAAAATTAAGAATATCTTGAGTAAATAATTTCTGTTTCCTACCTATTAAACTTAGCATATTTATAATGAAAATTAGTTATAACCTAGCATCTGTAATCGCAACATCAATTACAGCCTTCGTATCAAAGATAACGAGGTTCTTCTTCTTTAAATTGTTAAAGTCAATTTGTTCAAATTCCGTATGTGCAACAGATAAAATGATCGCTTGGTATTGTGCTAAATCTAGAGTTTCAGTTAGATCGATTCCATATTCATTTTTAACCTCCGCTTTATTTGCCAACGGATCGTAAATATCTACCGAGGCATTAAAGCTGAGTAGTTCTTTGTGAATATCCACCACTTTTGTGTTTCTAATATCAGGGCAGTTTTCTTTAAAGGTGATTCCTAAAATGAGCACCTTGGCTCCTTTTATTTGGATTCCTTTTTGGATCATTAATTTAATCACTTTAGTTGCCACAAAAGCACCCATTTGATCGTTTACTCTACGACCAGAAAGTATTACTGCTGGATGGTATCCTAAAGATTCTGCTTTATGTGCTAAATAATACGGATCTACACTAATACAGTGCCCACCAACTAAACCAGGCTTAAAGGGTAAGAAATTCCATTTGGTTCCTGCCGCAGCTAATACATCGTGGGTATCAATATTCATACGATCGAAAATTAAAGCTAACTCATTCACAAAAGATATATTTACATCTCTTTGTGCGTTTTCTATAGCTTTAGAAGCCTCTGCCACTTTCATATTAGGAGCCAAATGAGTTCCAGCTGTAATTATAGATTTGTATAAATTATCTACTACTATACCTATTTCTGGAGTAGAACCGGAGGTTACTTTTTTAATCGTTGCGAGCGTATTTATTTTATCTCCTGGATTAATACGTTCTGGTGAATAGCCACAGAAGAAGTCTTTGTTAAAAACCAAGCCACTTGATTGTTCTAGTACGGGTACACAGTCTTCTTCGGTACAGCCAGGATAAACGGTTGATTCGTAAATTACAATGTTTCCTTTTTTTAATGTTTTAGAGATCATTGCTGAAGCTCCTAATAGAGGTCCTAAATCTGGGTGTTTATTTACGTCTATTGGTGTAGGTACCGTAACAATATAAATATTCGCAGAAGCAATATCGTTTACATCAGCACTGGGTACTAAGACAGCTTGATTCGTAGATTCAATTTTGGTTTTAGGTACTAATACTTTTTTTAAATCTTCCGTACTGACTTCTAAGGTATGGTCATACCCAGTTTTAAGTTCATCTACGCGTTTACTGTTAATGTCAAACCCAATAACACTGTATTTCTTAGCAAACTCTACGGCAAGTGGTAAGCCTACGTAGCCTAAACCTATGATTGCTATTTTATAGTTCATTTTAAAACTAGACTTCATGGTTTTACTTTAAGTTGAGTTTCTTTAAGAGATCTGATGCAGCTACTATAAAGAAGGGATTTAATAAATTTTCTTTATTATAACTTACAGATTCTTTAGTTTCAAGGTTCATCACCTCAATCCCCAAAGTTCTACAAATACCATGTGCAGCAGCAGAATCCCACTCCATTGTTGGAGATAACGAGGGTAAATATCTGCTTTAGAATCTGCAATAGCTAAAAACTTTAGTGAGGAACCCATGGAAACTATAGATGGATTTACCAACTTATCCATAAATGATTTAGTGGCTTCGTTTAGATGGGACCTTGAAGCTACAACTCTCAAATGAGTAAGCTCTATTTCTTTAGATTTAGATAATTTATGGATTCCTGAAGAATCTTGTTTAAATGCTCCTATAGTTTCATAAGCGTAAAACAACTCGTTGGTAACAGGCGTATAAACAACACCCATAACAGGAACTCCTTTATTAATTAAGGCTATGTTTACAGTAAACTCTCCATTGCGTTTTATAAACTCTTTTGTTCCATCTAATGGATCTACCATCCAAAAGTAGTCCCATTTACAACGAACCTCAAAGGGTACCTCTGCTCCTTCTTCACTTAATATTGGTAAGTTAGAATCTTCTAAAAGTTCTACAATTTTATAGTGAGCGGCTTTGTCTGCTATCGTTAAAGGACTTTCATCACTTTTACTTTCCACGCCAAAATCATTACTATTATAAACTTTTAGGATTTCGTCTCCTGCTTTAAGTGCTGCGTTTTTTGCGAGTGCTAAGAGATTTTCAAAATTTGGAGCAGTACTATTCATGAGTAGCTTTTAAATAACTAATAATTTTTTCTACAGAGTATTCGAGCTTTTCTTCAGCTGTATAAATAGTAATTTCTGGATTCTCTGGATTCTCAAATGGAGAAGAAATTCCAGTAAAATCTTTAATTTCGCCTTTTCGGGCCTTTTCATAAAGTCCTTTTACATCTCTTTGTTCACATACCTCCAACGGGCAATCAACAAATACTTCTACAAATTCTCCATTCGAAAACAAAGAGCGAACACCATCTCTATCTTCTTTTAGTGGGGAAACAAAAGCACATAACACAAGAAGTCCAGCATCCGTAAAAAGTTTCGAAACCTCGCCAATACGACGAATATTTTCTGTTCTATCTTCTAGCGAAAAACCAAGTCCTTTATTCAAACCCATACGTACATTGTCGCCGTCTAATAAATAGGTATGCCAGTTTTGCTTATATAATTCCGCCTCTAATTTACTAGCTATAGTAGATTTCCCTGAACCAGACAATCCCGTAAACCAAATTACTTTTGCAGGATGTCCATTCAAAATATTTCTATCTTTTTTGGAAATATGATGACTATGAGGAATGATATTAATTGAGCTATTAGTAGTCTTTTTTGAATTTCTTTTGTCTGGCTCTAATCCAATATCACTTTTATACCAAGCTCTCTCGTGAAAATAATAAAACACCATTTTCACAACGGATTCCGATAAAGCTACAAAGGTAGCTTTCTGTGTAGCGTCAGGATCTTCACTAAAAAACCAACGTGCAATAACAAATGTAGTTACCGAAGCAATTACTCGCCAAGTTATAGCTTTGGCAATATGTCTTTTCTTTGATTTTTCCATAATTATATCACCATTCCTGAAGCAACAGTATTATTTGTTGCTTCATCGATTAATATAATAGACCCTGTAATTCTATTTTTGGCATACGAATCTGAGAATATAGGTTTTGCTAAACGAAGCTTTACTCGTGCAATATCGTTCATCTTAACTTCTAAATCCTCTTCGTTTCTGTGTAATGTATTTACATCAACTTTATAACGAATATCTTTTACCATGGCACGAACCTCATTACTAGTATGTCGTAAAATATATTTACCACTCGTATTTAAAGGACTATTATCTAGCCAGCATAACATAAGTTCTACTTCCTGAGATACTGTAGGTTGATTATTGGGTCTAGCAATCATATCACCTCTAGAAACATCAATATCATCTTCTAGCGTAATAGAAACCGACATAGGTGCAAATGCCTCCGCTAGTTCTCCATCGAAAGTATCTATACTTTTAATTTTAGATTGGAATCCTGAAGGCAGTACTACTACATCATCTCCTGGCTTAAAAATACCACCTGCAATTCTACCTGCATAACCACGGTAGTCGTGAAACTCATCTGACTGAGGTCGTATAACATACTGCACAGGCATTCTACAATCTATGTGATTATGGTCGCTGGCAATATGTACTGTTTCCAATAAATTTAATAAGGTAGAACCTTGATACCAGTCCATTTTCGTAGAACGGTTAACCACATTATCGCCATGTAAAGCAGAAATAGGTACAAACTGAATATCTTGCACATCTAATTTAGAGGCAAAAGCTTTATAATCTGACACAATCTTATTGTAGATAGCTTGGTCGTAGTCAACTAAATCCATTTTATTTACACACACTATTAGGTGTGGTATTCTTAATAAGGAAGCAATAAAAGAATGACGACTTGTTTGCTCAATTACTCCTTTACGTGCATCGATAAGTATGAGTGCTAAGTTTGCTGTACTAGCTCCAGTAACCATATTTCTTGTATATTGAATATGTCCTGGGGTATCTGCTATAATAAATTTCCTTTTCGGTGTTGCAAAATATCTATAAGCTACATCAATGGTGATTCCTTGCTCTCTTTCAGAACGAAGTCCATCGGTGAGTAAAGATAAATCTACATGATCTAGTCCTTTTCTGTTACTTGCTTGTTGCACCATTTCGAGTTGATCTTCGAATATAGTTTTAGAATCATAAAGAAGTCTTCCTATAAGAGTACTCTTTCCATCATCTACACTTCCTGCGGTAGTAAAACGCAATAAATCTGAGGTGTTATTTGTATTTTCCATTAGAAATATCC
>Ga0308003_1000576_pt1 | contig 16587 bp, 17 predicted proteins | sample Neamet36_FD_203159 | JGI IMG/M metagenome (GOLD analysis project Ga0308003, IMG submission 203159) | Marine microbial communities from water near the shore, Antarctic Ocean - #36 | ecosystem: Environmental > Aquatic > Marine > Unclassified | place: Southern Ocean | collected 2014-06-06
CGCCAGAATGACTAAAAATTGAGATATAACAGGGGTTTGAACACCACTATTAGGGTCTGCCATCATGGCAAAACCCAAACCCATAGATAAGGAAATAAACTCACCAGCAGCGCTTACTGCGGCAAAAACAATTTGTAATATCAGCCCCATCATTACACCAATGACCACCTGCTCTAAAAACAGCACAAGGCCTGCACCAGAAAGCACATCGACTATGGGCCAATCGTGTAATGGGTAAATGAGGATAGTAAGGACCATGGCCAGGCTTACACGTAACCTAGTGTTCACACTCGTAGATGAGAGTATAGGCGCAGCAATAAGGCACGCGCTTATGCGTGTCATGGGCCACAAAAAAGTGTAAAACAACGCCAGTACATCATCCCAAACGGCAAACATAACTACCCAATAATTCCTGGGATACGTTCAATCAAACGCGATGCAAAGTCAGTCAGGACGGTAATTTGCCACGATCCAAAAAGATACAGTACTAGCACCAAGGCTACCAGCTTAGGAATAAAGCTCAGGGTCATTTCATTAATCGATGTTGCTGCTTGCACAATACCAATAAGCAAGCCTACGACTAGCGCCACTAATAACATAGGGCCTGCAATAGTTGCAGTCACTAACAACGCCTCTCGGCCAATATCTAATACAGTACCTTGGTCCATCATCACACTCCGTGTCAGGTATAAAAACTACCCGCTAAGGTACCTAATATTAAAGCCCAGCCATCTATTAGGACAAACATCATAATTTTAAACGGCAATGAAATCATCATTGGCGATAACATCATCATGCCCATGGACATCAGCACACTAGCAACCACTAAGTCGATCACCACAAACGGTACAAACAGTAAAAACCCAATCTGAAATGCCGTTTTCAATTCGCTAGTTAAAAAAGCAGGTATCAACAATTGCATGGGTACACTTTCAGGACCGTCAAGTTCTTGTTCGCCGGAGATTTGAGCAAAAAGCTCAATGTCAGATTCACGGGTTTGTTTGAGCATAAACTTTCTCAAGGGCTGCTGGGCAACTTCAAAAGCCTGAGTGAAATCAGACTGATCATTTAGATAAGGTTGAATCGCTTGATCATTTATTTGGGTAAATACAGGGGCCATAATAAACAAGGTTAAAAATAACGCCAAACCCAACAACACTTGATTAGGTGGGGTTTGGTTCGTACCTAAAGCCTGACGTAGTATCGACAAAACAATAATAATGCGGGCAAAAGACGTCATCATCAATAATAACGCTGGCAGCATCGTCAGTAACGACATCAAGGCTAAAATCTGCAGCGTTAAACTATATTCTTGCTGACCTTCTGCATTAGTTTCAACAACCACACCTGTTAAAAAGCTATCAGCTGCATTGGCCTGAGGTGCAATAGCCATTAATAACAACATACTGCCTAATGGCAGCCAACTTATTGCGTGTGCTCTTGTCATAACGTGTCCTTGTTTTTTTCAACACGAGCATATCGGCCTAGTAGTTGAGAAAACTGCTTAGATAGCCCTGGCTGCTCAGCACCTACAGAGGCTTCCTGTTGGCTTACTTGAGAAGACGCCAAGTCCTGAGCATCTAGCTCTGTCAACAACCGAATATTGTGCGCAGTAACACCCAAAAGAAGAGACTTACCATCAACTTCTATGAGCAGTATTTTATCACGGCTCCCTAATGCCATAGCTTCTACAAACCTCAGCCTACGGCCACCTTGAGGCCGTCGCTGCATAAGCCATCGCGCAGCAAATACCATGGCCAAAAGGATAGCTAATACTAGCAATAAGCTACCAATAGACTGCACCAATAATTGGGTATCACCTAACATAAAAAACCTTAAATTTTGCGTATACGATCAGCTGCATCCAGCACTTGTGTAAGGCGAATTCCATAATGCTCATTCACCACAACCACTTCACCTTTAGCAATCACCACGTTATTCACACAGACATCAATAGGTTCTCCAGCTAAGCGGTCAAATTCGACCACACTACCCTTACTTAAGCGTAATAAATCTTTAATTTTTAGTGACGACCTACCCACTTCTGCAGACAACATAATGGGAATATTTTGTAATATATCTAGGTCTAGTTCGTCCTCAAAAGTGGACAAGGCTACGGGGGCCAACTCTTCTTCGCTCACAGGGATTTCCTTTGTTGTTATCGTGTTAGAGACATAATAGCCTCAACCATCTTCTTCATAATTATCGATCGCTGTTTCACTCATAATTTTCACTGAGGCATGGCTGTTAGAGCTTCCATAAATGCCACTAAATAGGGAAATGCCTTGAGATTTAACCGCAACAGTTTCTGGCATTTTAATCGGAATAACATCACCTACTTTTAGGTTTCGCAGCTCTAACAGGCTGATTTTAGGATTAGCAAGGTCAGATTTTATATCTAAATAAACGTCTTCTAACGAAAGCTTTAAGTAGTTATTCCAAACTCGCTCATTATCAATATCACTCTCACCAACCACCTGATTACGCAACTGTTCACGGATAGGATTCATGGACGCATAGGGGTAGACTATTTGTAAGTTCCCAACTACACCATGGGCCATGGTGATGGTAATTTTTTTGATAATGACTAAGTCATCTTCGTCTACAATGCTGGCGAATTGCGGATTAACTTCCGAGTTAAGAAATGCAAAAGATACCGGCTGAACCGGCTCCCAAGCGGACTTCATGTCCTCAAACACGCAGTTTAGAATCATTTGGATCACACGAACTTCTGTAGGTGTGAAATCCCGAATGCCTGATACTTCTGCATGAGAACCTGAACCACCAAAAAAACCATCCAGTGAATTAAAGATCAATTGTGGATCAATAATAATTAATGTTGACCCACGTAAAGGGGTGATTTTGACAACATTTAACGAAAGGGGTGTATTAAGGCCTGACATATAGGTGGAAAAACGCTCCAAAACAACAGGTTGCGATTCAACTTTTGGCTGGTATCGAAGCAAGCTTTCTAAGCTAATACGAAACGAGCGCACAAACCGTTCACTGATCATGCGTAGGGCCCCTAAGTGCGACGCCGAAGCGCTATCTTCACTGGCGAATTCGTAGTTTTGGGCTACAACGTCTAAGTTATAGGCTTCATCCTCATTGCTTTCATCCCTTTCAACTAAAGCAAGAATCTCTTCTTCGGAGAGTAGTTCTTTGTCACTCATACTACCAAAACTCCTAGCTTACTGAATTAAAAACTCAGTAAAGAATACTTCTTCAATACCACCAGTATTTTCAAAGCCAATTAACACTTGGTTCATACGCATTTTAATCGTGTCAGCAACATTTTGTTTATCTGTGGCAGTTGTTAACTGATCTTTAGAATACGTTGATACTTCCAAAATAATCGCTGATCGAATGGCAAGCTCATGGTTGTATACGTTAGTCACAGTGTCTGGATCATTTTTTGTCATAAAACCCAAACTAAATTGAAAAAACTGCCGACTACCCGCTAAATTAACGGTAAATTTGCGCTCCATTTCACTGTATATTTGGCTAATATCAGTTTCTTTCTGATCGGTTTCATCTTCAACTTCTAACACGATCACGTTACCATCTTTGTCAAATTCCACAGGCTTTTCATCAAAAAAACCAGTTAAAAATAAGGTTCCACCTACACTAATAACAATAACCAAGATACCAATTAAGGCCAATAAAAAAATTTTAACTAAGCCCCCTCTTTTTTTTTCATCACCATTTACGTCTACTTCTTCTTTATTCGCCATGCGTGGTCCTCCTTCTTAACTTCTTATATTTTAGGCTTTTTAAATATCTGGTACCTGCTAACTAAGCAAAGGTATCTAGGTCGCCATCATGACCACTATTATTACTCAAGCCTGTGTTTGGTATTTCTTCTGTAGTGGTACTAATCACCGTTTGGGTCAACTGCCAATCTGGCTCATCACCGCGGGTTTGTTGCTGGCCTTGGCTATCATTACCTACAAATACACCAGCTAATTGTAAGCCACTGGTTTCAAGCTGTTCTCTAAGTCGAGGCAAGCTTGATTCAAGCAATTCACGCACTCCAGCATTGCCACTAAGAAGTTGAGTTTGTAACACCCCATCTTCCATTATTAAATGAATATTCACCTGCCCCAACCTGGCTGGATTAAGGGATAAGTTTGCCTGCCAGCTCCCTTCTTTAACCATCCGTTGTAGCTGCTGGCCCAATTGGTCTTGCACTTGGCGGGCTGCTGCTTGAGCAGCGCCATCACCTTGCATAAGGCTAGTAAAGCGCTGGCTTAAGTCCATAGCAGATGCGTCTGAATTCATTGCCACACCCACGCCAGATAGTAAGTTCGGTAATGGTGCTGAGGCCTTAAAGTTAGCCCCTGTGTAACTACCTAGAGCCTGTGCTTCCAAAAAATGTGTAGTGCTATTAGCTACTGAAGTCCCCCCTGAAAACTGATCTAATTTTTGCACCAATAGGGGTGCAAGGGTAATCCCTGCAAACGAGGCAGCAGCATTAGAAGTAGCCGTTGAAGGTACCATTAACTCAGTCGTTGACACTGCCAATGTTTTGGCCTTAGGTAGCATGGTATTAATAGTATTCGCTAATTCCATTTTGTTATCAGCCATCTGGCTAACAGCACGTGCTTCGCGCTGCTGTAAAGAAGCAGCAGCATTAGATATAGCCGCTGAAGGTGCCGTTAACTCGGTCGTTGACACTGCCAGTGTTTTGGCCTTGGATAGCATAATATTAATAGTATTAATGGTATTCGCTAATTCCATTTTGTTATCAGCCATTTGACTAACAGCACGTGCTTCGCGCTGCTGTAAAAATGACTGTGTGGCTATTTGCTGGCCACGCACCATAAGAACATCTGCATCAGTAAGCGATCCGAATTCGGTGCCCTGAACAACTAACTTGGCAACAGCTGGCTCTATGCCCAACTGAACCGCTAACCCTTGCAGCTGTTGGTCAGAAAAGTTCATCTTTTTGTCAGTATAATGTGCCGAAGCTACAGCAACGGGAGTCTGTGACATATCTACCAAGGGTTGCAACTGGGTAATAAAGCTCAGGTCATCTATTTGGGAATGCTGCTGTAGTGAAAGGGTGGCCAGTGATTGTTGTGAAGACTGCGCCTGCTGTAGCGCAGGGAGGGCATCAGTAGGCAAATTATTGCCACTTGGCTGACTATTGCCGCCTAATTCTGTCACTTGACTAGTATTTGCTTGGCCACTCAAAATCTGATCAAACGCACCTAGAGTAGCGGAGGACTTAGGTGCCGTGTTAGTCCCTGACCCAGCTTTATTGGCCGCTTTTAGTAAACTTAGCGTATCTATTTGAACCATAATAATCAGCCTAGCTGGTGTCAGTTAATCGTCAGAATAGACATTATCAGCTATTCTTTTTCTTCGTTTCATAACTCTATGCAAGAATCACTCCAATACGACTAAGCTAACGGCGAGTATATATTTGTGCAGCCAGAGCATCCATTTGTTTGGCATCTACCGCTTTTATTGCGGCGGCCTTTGCTACTTGCGCGTGTTCTTTCAGCATTTCGCTCATATGAGACTTTTGTAATTTTAGTAAAGTTTGGGCTTGAGCTTGCTGCAACGTGTCCTGTAAACCTTGCCGCTGCACCAATTGATCCGCTTCCATCTGCATTAATTGCTGCAAAAACTGACGAGTTCTTACCAACTTTTCAGTACTACTGGCGCCTTGCTGCAGGCTAATCAAGTCTTGTTTATAGTCTTGTTGATATTGACGTATTTTTTCTACCGAAGCATCAATAGTGTCAATAGTTTGCCTAACTTGTTGCTCTCTTTTGAGGGCTAGTTGGTATTGTTGATGTTGTATTTTACCCAAACTGGTAAATCGATCAATTTTGCTGATAGTCATAATGCTAGTCCACTGTTAGTTGTCGACTCAGCATTAACGTGTCGTTAAGGCAAGGCCTGCAAGGTTTCCGATTTTTGGAATTCATGCTGTGGCGGCTGTGCAAGGAGCTGTAAATGATCCAAACTTGTGGCCATATCACATGAGTCATGCATTCCTTGTTGCAAGAATCGATCCATATCTAGCTTTTTATCTAACGCTTGGTCTAAAAGAATATTCTTTCCCGCCTGGTAAGCACCCACGGTAATTAAATCTTTATTATCAGTGTAGCTACTTAACCACTGCCGTATTTGTTTGCCTTCATGTTTTTGACTTAGGCTTTGGAGTGCTGGGGCCAAACGACTAATAGACTGATTAATATCGATAGCGGGGTAATGACCCGACCCTGCCAGCTCTCGGCTCAAAACAATATGCCCGTCTAATACAGATCGAGCAGCATCTACTACAGGGTCTAGTTGATCATCCCCTTCTGCCAACACTGTATAAAAAGCCGTAATAGACCCTTGGTTATTTTCGTGCCCATTACCTGCCCGTTCCATAAGATTTGGAATTAGAGTAAACACTGAAGGTGGATAACCCTTACTTGTAGGCGGCTCGCCAATGGCCAAACCAATTTCACGCTGTGCTTGAGCGACACGGGAAATAGAATCCATCAACAACAAAACAGACTTACCTTGATCTCTAAAAAACTCGGCAATGGTGGTGGCTAGCCTCGCTGCGTGTAACCGCGTTACTGGCGACGTATCACCAGGAGCTGCGATAACCACAGAGCGTGCCAGTCCCTTTTCTCCCAAGGAATCAAGCACAAACTCTTGAACTTCTCGACCACGCTCGCCTATTAAGCCAATGATAATAACTTCAGCTTGAGTAAAGCGTGTCATCATACCCATAAGCACACTTTTACCCACACCCGAACCTGCCATTAAACCTAATCTTTGACCGCAGCCCACAGTAAGAAGAGCATTAATACTTCGCACACCAACATCTAAAGCTTGGTCAATAGGGCGGCGCTTCAACGGGTTAATAGATTGCCCCAGAATACTGCGGTATTCTTCAGCCATAATGGCTGTGCCACCATCTAATGGCTGACCCATGCCATCTAACACCCGACCGAGCATAGACTTGCTCATGGCGGTATTTTGAGACTTTAATTGAGGTTTTACTTTAAACCCTGCGGCAATACCCTGCACCCGTCCAAAAGGCATTAACAACAGCTTTCCGTCACCAAAACCAACCACTTCTGCCATAAGTACGGCACCGTCAGGGCTGATAATATCGCAATAGGACCCCACCGGCGCATTAACACCAGTGGCCTCCAACGTTAACCCAAGTACGCGCGTCAATTCTCCGTGTGGCTGCGCTTGCGAAAGCGTCACTTGCCCAAGGCTTTGAACTAACTTATCAGCCAATCTAGTCATCTTCAGGGGCTCTTTTATGTTGCTCAGGGGTTGGGGCCTGTTCTTGATCGTTTGGGGGGTGCGCCACTGGGCCACGAAGGTCTTTCAACTCAGGCGCTAGATTTTTTTCTAACTCAATCATTTGCATGGGATCAGTGAAATGATCATCTATAAAGCCAAACACTTGTTGGGATATCTTTGCTAGCCGGTCTTCCATCAGGTCTTCCACCCAACTCCCTGCATGCTCTACTTTAATACTTCCCAAAGAAATGTCATGACTTGGCTTTAATACAACCTGATCTGGCAAACCGTTATGGTGTTGCAAACGGTCAAAATCGAGCACGCTCACTTGCACTTCAACGACAGACGAAGTAGTTTTAAGCTGCTCCATACTCAGCATAATCAAACGCTCAATAGTGCTTAAGGATAAACTTAGCTCCCCACGCACTAGCTCCTTCGCTAAGTGCACAGCCAAAGTTTGCATCGGTTGCAGCAACTCATCAGCCAAGGTGTCGGCGACCTGATTTAAATACCCTACAGCCTTTTGTATATCATAGTTACGTTGCTCATCTAAAGCCTGAGCGTGTTGCTGCCCTGCTTCAATGCCTTGCACTTCACCTTCAGACTGACCCAAAGCAAACCCCTGGTCATAACCTTGCTGATAACCAGCGTCATAGGCTTCAGTTTGACTGGCGCTAACCTCTGACGACGCCATAACTTCATCAGTGCCGCCTTGACCAATATCACCTTCATCCATATGACCTTCATCCATACCGCTCTCTTTTGCAGCAACACCAACGTTATCCGCATCATGGGGCATACTAAAGGCCTGCCAATCTTCATTTTTTACCTGAGCTTGCCTCACAACTGCTAGTTTATCTGGATAAAAATCTACTTTTGATTCAGCTTTAGTGGCCGACATAAAAGGAAAAAATGGTTTAAAATCAACGCTATAAGAGGCTATGGGCACGCTTAAGGCGCGGTAGTCTCCAGCAAATTCGTGTTTAACTACCTTGTCAGACAAAATCGGCTCCATTGCCTAACATCACTTCTCCAGCATCCGACAAACGTCGCGCGATAAGAAGAATCTCCTTTTGGGCTGCTTCCACGTCACTAATGCGCACTGGGCCACTAGCCTCCATATCGTCTAGGAAAAGCTCACCGCCACGCGCAGACATGTTCTCCACAAAGGCAGCTTTAACGGCATCATCAGTCCCTTTCAAAGCGACCATCAGCTTTTCTGTTTCTATATTACGAATAAGGGTTTGAAGACTGCGAGCATCCAAGGACTTTAGGTTATCAAATATAAACATATTATCTTTTATACGGGAGGTAAGGTCTTCATCCCTATCCATAAGGCTACCCATAATCTGGCTTTCCATTTCAGATTTGGCAAAGTTCATAATCTTAGCTGCTCGGGTGACACCACCTACATCAGAAGACTTTAATGAAGAGTTGCTAGCAAACTGCTTCTTCATAATAATCTCTAGCTCTTCTAGCGCTTCTGGCTGGATACTCTCTAAGTTGGCGATTCGCATAATAATGTCTGGGCGTAATTCTTTTGGCAAATGACGCAATACATCGGCAGCTAACTCATGCTCTAAAAGGGAGACAATGATCGCAATTATTTGTGGGTGTTCGCTGCGAATCATCTCAGAAATAGACCGAGCGTCCATCCAATTAAGAATATCTAACCCCCGGCCTGCCCGTGATGGAATAATACGATTAAGTACACTAGATGCCTTGCCGTCACCTAAGGCTTTTGTAAGCACGCGTTGGACATAACCACTGGTGCCCATAGACAAGTTAGTTTGTTGTTTCATAATCAAAACCACTTCATCCAGCACCATGTCTACAGTAGTTTGTGACACGCTAGTCACAGACACCATAGCCGCTCCTAAATGTTGCACCTCACGGGGTGGTAAGTGCGCAATCACATCTGCAGCCTCTTCCTCTCCCAAAACCATCATGAAGATGGCTGTTTTTTGAGTATTGTTTAAAGCCTCAAACTCGCTGCTATCTTTTAGGCTAATAGTGGGTTCTTTAGGTTCTGATGGTGTGTTTTTATTAGCCGGCATATTGCTTTCTCGTTTCTAAAAATTCTATTTCAATGATTGGGTCTAAACTCAAAGTTCTGGTTTAACCCAATTAAGAATAACCCCAGCTACACGCTTCGAATCTTCTTTAACTAACATTCGCATTAACGCCGCTTTATCATCATAACTATTGGCCATTTCCAACATCTCAGGGGAAACAGAAGATTTTGCCGGATTCTGTAATTTGGCTTTGATCGACTCTATACTTTCATCTACGGCCTCTTCAGTCTCTTCAGTATTTTTTAGATTATTAAAAGCCGTGCCTGACCCTGAACCTGCAACTACTGCGGTTGAAACACTAGGTTCAACCACCCCTTTAATGCCCACAAGATTTTTAATGGCTGGCCTAAGTACAAGTAAGATAAACACTAACGCCAGCAGTGCTAACAAAATTTGACCTACCAAGTTTTGCAGCCACACTTGCTCCCAAATGGGTGCTGCTGGAATTTGCTCTTCTACCTGAAAAGCCATACCAAGCACCGTAACATTGTCCCCTCGAAGGGGATCAAAACCTACTGCAGTTTTAACTAAATTTTCAAAGCGCTGAATCTGCTCCTCTGTCAGAGGCTGCCGTTCCTGCTCACCATCAATGTTCGTAGTGACTGGTTCATCAATAACCACAGATATACTCAGGCGCGTTAGCTCCCCAGTAGCAAGCTTAGTGTGCTGAATAGTGCGATCAATTTCGTAATTACGTGTACGATTAAGATCTCCTTGAGACCCACCAACCTTAAACCCTGTTTCAGTCACCAACGTTGTTTGGCTTTGGTTTTTATTTTCTTTCATTACTGGATCTTTTGGTCGTTCGTTAGATAAACTTCCAGGCACCCCTATTCCTGAAACACCAACGGGCTGACCTCCACCTTGAGAAAGCTGCTCACTTCGTATGGCTATAGTTTCGGGGTTAAAGTTTTCTTGTGTTATTTCCTGCACCGTAAAGTCCATGTCGGCATTAACTTCTGCGCGTAGTTTATTAATACCTACCAGTGGGCTTAACAATGATTGAATACGCTGTTGGTACATTTTTTCTAATTTATTACGGTAACTTAACTGCTTATCACTCATGCCCAAACCGCTTGAGTCATCCTCGTTTGCCAATAAATTACCAAATTGATCCACTACAGAAACATTTTTAGCTTCTAAATAGGGCACACTAGAGGCCACCATATGCACCACGGCCTGCGCCTGCGCGTCTGATAAACGGCGCCCTTGGGCCAACGTTAAAATCACCGATGCTGTGGGTTCAACACGGTTGCGGACAAACACAGACTGCTTAGGCACGGCTAGATGCACTCTGGCTGCCTGCACCGCTTGAATGCTGCTAATTGAATGTGCCAATTCTTCTTCCATGGCTAATTGATAGCGCTTTTGTTCAATAAACTGGCTAGTACCCATGGATTGCTGGTCACGGATCATGGCAAAGCCGTCTGTCGACGTCGCAGGGATGCCTTGGCCAGCGAGTAACATTTTAGCCTGATGATACAAATCATTAGGCACGCTTACAGAGCCAGTTGCAGCATCAATTTCTACTGACATACCAGATTTCTGAAGGCTCTCAAAAGCAGCAGCCTGATCTACACCACTCATGCCTGGAAATAACGGCCGATAACTGGCTTTGTTTAATGCCATATACACCATTACCATTATTAACAAAGCAAATACAGTAACTGCTAATGGTAAGGTGCGTCGCACAGCAGGTTGTGCCAAAAACTCCGCCCAAATACCTTGAGGTACAGATTGCCCGGGGCTAGCTTCACCTGGAGGTAATGCCGTTTGATTCATTATTGTCTCTGCCATGGGGTAGTCCTAAAACTTTTCAGTATAATTATTGCTGTGGTTAAGGGCGCCTAAACTGGCATCTTCATAATGTCTTGATAGGCAGACAACACCTTGTTTCTCACCTGCAAAGTGGCTTGATAAGCCATAGACGATTTTTGCATACTCAACATAACGTCTGCTAAAGGAATATCTGCGCCACGGTCGTATGCTTCGGCCATATGCTTTGCTGTCATTTGAGTCTCATTAACAGACTTTAGGCTAGAAGACAGTGCATCCCCAAAGCTAGACGCCCCTTCAGTTTGGTTTATGCCGCCAATAGTGGGAGGCTGAGTCTGACTGGCCATGATGCGCATCTGATTAATCATGCCCTGCATTGAATTTGTGCTGTTTATAGTCATATTTTTTGCTCTCTAACCAGGGATAGCGATACCAAGATCTTTCATCTTAGCTAGCCTATAACGTAACGTTCGTGGGCTGATGCCCAGTTCAAGAGCAGCCTCTTTACGGCTGCCATTAAGCCGGCCTAGGGTTGTCACAATCATTTTTTGTTCACTGTCACGTGCCACTTCAGACAAACCTCGATTGTGTAAATCTGCGCCAATGTAACCACCATCTGTACCCGTTGCTTGGTAGGTGTGAGACTGCTTTTGTGCCTTCGGCTGTTCCATGGCCTTAGGCAATAAATTGGCAGTTTTCACCAGCTCAAAGCTTGGCATTTGTTCCATAAAGTCATCTAGCCCTCCATCAACCAACAAGTGCTCTAGCCCTATTGCACCACCTACTGCCAGCACCAAGGCGCGCTGAACTACATTTTCTAGCTCACGCACATTACCAGGCCAAGAATAAGACTGCAGAAAACCCAAGGCGGCGGAATCAAACTGAGCATTAACTGCCAAGGCACCCATGCTGCTGCGATGACGCTGCAATAAAAACTGAGCAATCGGTAAAATATCCTGAGCCCGATCTCTAAGGGGCAGTAACTTAAGGGGAAATACATTTAGGCGATAATAAAGGTCTTCTCTAAATCGCTTTTCTAGAACTTCTTTTTGTAGATTGCGGTTGGTCGCCGCAACAATACGGGTATCTAATTTAATAACCTCAGTGCCGCCCAAACGTTTAAGCTCTTTTTCCTGCACCACTCGCAATAACTTGGCCTGCAAAGAGAATGGCAGCTCGCCCACTTCGTCTAAAAACAAGGTGCCACCTTGGGCTTGTTCAAATAATCCTAAATAACGCTGATGAGCCCCTGTAAAAGAGCCTTTTTCGTGGCCAAAAAGCATATCTTCTAACATCGTCTCTGGGATCGATGCACAGTTAACAGCCACAAACTCACCTGCATACCTAGGTGATGCTTGGTGAATATGTTTAGCTAATACTTCCTTTCCCGCACCAGATTCGCCACCAATCAGCACAGTAACGTCAGTTTTTGCAACTCGCTCTGAAAGTGCTAAAAGTTGCTGGCTACGAATGTCACGACAAATAAAACCGTTTGGCCTGCGCTCTAATAAATTGCCTAAATAACGCTTAAAATGACCCGGTTCAATAGGCAGTGTTAGTACATTTTTGGCTCCTAGGGCCATCGCTGTTACAGCAGTATGCACATCGGTCGCGTCTACTAATACCAATACATCAGCACGGTGAAGGGAATCTGCCAATTGCTTGAATGCAGCAACCAGAGGCACTTGCAAATTGGTCGCATTAATAACCAATAACTCAATCTGACTGCGGCTCAACAAAATAGCCAGCTCATTCAAATTGTGTGCTGGCAACGCTATCAGCCCAGCACTACTTGCCATTTCGGCAAGCATATCTAGGCCTGTATCTTGGCTGTCTAGTATTGCAACTGTTGCGTTGGTTTTGGCCATCATTGAATCCGCTTGTAATTTGCCCAAGGGCGTAAAAACTCTACACAAGCTTAAATGCAATTTTAATGCCATAAAAATTAATATAGCTTAATGCATTGTTTTTTAACGATTTTTATATAAAATTTGAGGCTGTGATTAAAGAATAGACGGTATTACGTCAACATTAGCGGGGGGCTTATAGCTGGTATTTTTTAATTTTTTCGATCAATGTCGTACGCCTGACACATAGTAGGTCTGCAGCTTTACTTACATTATCTAAGGTTGCATCAAGTGCTTTTTGGATAAGCTGAGTTTCTACAGCAATTAGCTGCTGCTTAAGGTCACACCCTTGGCTGATGTCGATGCCTGAAACCAAAACATCTGCCAATTCTTGGGTATTAGCTGGCTGTTTATCAACCACAAGGGGCGTAAACAAACTTGGTGGGGCGGCAGTTTGGGGGAGCAACACCAATTCAGTTTGAACATCCTCTGCCATCATTTCTGAGAGCAGTATGGGCGCACTCGGTTTGAGGTGTTGCAGGGTGATTTTAGTGCCTGGGTACAAAATACTCATGCGTTCAACTAAATTACGCAGCTCTCGACAATTGCCTTTCCATTCACGCTGCAAAAGTTCATGCGCTGCATCCGTTGATAGATAAACTGGTGAATCATCACCAAAACTTAGGCCTTTGGCAAAGAAATCCCATAGCAATAAAATATCATCACCGCGATCTCGCAGAGGGGGCATCTGAATAGGAAACACATTAAGCCGGTAGTAGAGGTCTTCACGAAAGTCACCAGAGGCCACTTTGTCAGATAAATTTTGATGTGTAGCTGCAACGATACGAACATTAATAGCACGTGGCTTTTCACTACCTACCCTATCAATCACTTGTTCTTGAAGTACACGTAACAACTTAACCTGCATGTTTAAAGGCATTTCGCCAATTTCATCAAGTAGTAACGTGCCCTTATCAGCAAGCTCAAAGCGGCCTTTTTTAGTACTGGAGGCGCCAGAAAACGCACCTTTTTCATGGCCAAACAATTCACTTTCAAGGAGTTCTGCAGGAATAGCGCCACAGTTCACAGGCACGTATGAATATGCACGGCGTTCAGATTCTTGGTGTAAGGCCTTGGCAACAAGCTCTTTACCTGTACCAGATTCACCAAGAATTAGTACAGAGGCGCTAGACTTGGCAACCTGTTGAATCAACAGCTTAACCTGCTGCATAGGCACTGAGTTGCCTAACAATAACGCATCGGTATTTAGCATAAATCAAGTTCTTAAAGCTGAGTTCGTCAAAATACCGACGTATTCGATTAAATGCAAGTGAAACACTGAATTACTTTTAACTACCTAATAATTAATGACTAATTAACCACTAAGCTAAGTGAAGCTTAATTAGCCCTTTGGATATAGTGCCTATCCAGAGGGATCTTTCCCCAAGACTCTCGAATATCTTTTACCATGGTTTGAATGTTCTGGATGGTCTTAGTGTCATTTTTTAAACCAGCAATAAATAGCTCTTGTGCCATATAAAGGTACAAGGAATCTAAGTTGTCAGCCAACTCACTACCCGTTTCTATATCCAAGCAATCTCGCATACCGTTTATAATAGCGATAGCACGGCTGCTTTGTTTGCTGCGCAGGGGGATGTTATTTTGCTGAATAGCGCCTATGGTTATACTCATCGCTTCAATGGCTCCGTCAAATAACATCAATACCAATTGATGAGGTGACGCATACATTGACTGGGTATCATTCTTAATACGTCCGTATTGGGCCAAAGCTGTATTAGCGTTCATAGGTGCCTCTTTAGTTAGTGTTTTGGTTACTTATCTTATCGACAATTACCAAAAAAACTTTATAAAATTATGCCCTAATACGTTAATCGTTTTTGGATGTGAATGGCAGATTGCCTAGGCTTGACTCAAGATAGTCTTGCGTCGCCTTCATTTCATCCAGAATCTTACTCATGGTGCTAAACTGCTGGGTATAACGCGTCTGGATAGCAGCCATTTTTTTATCTAGGTCAGTTTGCTCTACTAACAAATACTTTGTTTTATTGCTGTAACTGTTCTCCTTAGCCTTAACAAGGCCATCATACGCTAAATAACTGGTGATCTGATTAACAATATCACCGGCAATGCCACGGCTTGAGTCACCATAACTGGTTTGGTTATCTGTATTTGCACTAAACATTGTAGTAATGTCAGTGTAATTACTGGTCAGTGCTGCAGATAAAGCGTTGTCGTTAACTTTAAATGTACCGTTACGCTGCAACGACACACCGATGTCAGACAAACGTATTTTAGTAGCGCCAGGGGTAGAACTGTCTGAAGTTAAAAAGCCACGCACTTTTTTTGTAATGGCAGTCACCGCGGCATCAGACTTTAGCAAACCTCCCTCAGTCGTTTCGGTGCCACTGACTGTTAGCCCCTTTACCACGCCGTCGAACACGTTATAGGCCGCTACTAAAGCTTTAATAGACTCCTTGGCTGCGCTGGTATCCCTACTAACCGACAAAACCACGGCGCTAGTCGTTTCAGCCATTAGGTTTATTTTAAGGCCGGGCACCACACCACTGAGTTGGTTGCTTGCACTTGACACCAACAAACCATTAACACTGGCTTCGGCATTTTGCGCCGTTTGTATTTTATTACCGGGTAGTGCTAAACCAAACACAGTGTCGGTAATGGTCAGTGCATTACTGCTTCCTTGCGGGCCTTCAACGACAACTCGAAATACACCCACACTGGTTTCTACTATGCGTGCGGACACGTCTGCAGTGAGGGCATTAATGCCATCAACTAGGTCATTTAACGTTGTAGCGCCAGCAGCAAGGGCAACAGTTTCTGTATTACCGTTACCTATTTTAATTGTTACAGATGCTGGTGCTGCTGTGGTCTGATTAATGGATACATCACTAAAGGTGGACGATGTAATTACATCGTTCTTTGCCAATTGACTAACCGTTAACGTGTAGCTCCCAGGCACGGCACTAGTCGCATCGAAGTTAGCCGAGACAACAGTTGGTGCAGAATTAGTTAACGATGAAAAGTTAAAATCAGATTTATCATCGACCTTGGCAAAAGATGTTTGTAAGGTCTGCAGGGCAGATTTAAGCTGCGCCATACCCGATAGGTTAGCGTCTACATCTGCTGTGCGCCGGTCTATAGAGGACTGTTTACCCGCCTTCTCTGCAGCCACTAAAGCAGTGACAATTTGCTTCGTGTCAAACCCGCCACCAGCACCCAAGGCTTGTAAATAATCCGTTTCCATATTGACCTCCACAATACTGCAGCAATGTTTCGCTGTGTTATAGAAAATGTCCTAAATTCACCCTACTTTTTATTACTTCAAAAGCTGTAACACACCTTCGCTAGACGCATTAGCCTGGGCTAGCATTGCCGTGCCTGCTTGCTGAAGCACTTGCGCTTTAGCAAGGTTTGCTGATTCAACCGCATAGTCTGCATCCTTAATACGAGACATAGCAGCAGACTGACTTTCCACCCGATTCATCAGGTTAGATACTGTATGATCAAGCTTTTTGGAGAGTGAACCAAGGTCCGCACGGTAAGCGTCCACCTTAGCCATGCCGATATCAAGACTGCCCAAC
>Ga0308003_1000577_pt1 | contig 16552 bp, 10 predicted proteins | sample Neamet36_FD_203159 | JGI IMG/M metagenome (GOLD analysis project Ga0308003, IMG submission 203159) | Marine microbial communities from water near the shore, Antarctic Ocean - #36 | ecosystem: Environmental > Aquatic > Marine > Unclassified | place: Southern Ocean | collected 2014-06-06
AGGCTGCTGTAGTTTTAGCGTCTTGGTTAGTTCCTGGTATTTTTAATAACTCTCCATTTTCTACTGTATCACCCTCATGTCTAGCGTTACCTCCAGCAGAAATATCTCTACTCTCTATTACTATATTATTCTTTTCTTCAACATTACGCAATACATTACCCTTCAATCTCTGAAGGAAATTAGTATCCTGCATTACATTAGTGAAGGCCATGTCGCTCTCTAAAGGATTACGAAATGAAGGACCTTTATAAGAAGCTCTTAATTTTTCAATGTATTCAGGGCTACTTACCTTATCATCAAAACTAACAAGTCTTGCCTTTAATATAGCTTGACCCTTTTGTGTTTGTAAGTCTAATCCTTCAGATAGTTGGTCGGCTATTTTAGAGAAAATAGATTCTTCATCAGAAAAATCACCCTTCCCATTCATTAAGTCGTCATCATCAAGACTTTGGTCTCCGAACTTGTCTATATAATAAGTTCTAAGATTTTGCTCTACATCATCTACAAGAGTTAAATCTTCTTCTGTTGAAGTATAAGACCTCTCTCCTGCAGTTTGATTAGTAGCGGTAGACAAGCCTTTTATTAAAGCTAATATATCTTCGTTTACAGCTAAGTCTGAATCTGGAGCTGGAGCTGTAGAACCAGCTAGCTTAAGATTGTTTGCTCTTCCTTGCTGTGCGTTTATTAGAGCCTGACCTTGAGTCGGAACATTAGCATTCGTACTTGGAGCAGAAACAAGAGGTCCAGGAGCTGTTGATTGAGCACTAGCAACCTTACCTCTATATGTAGAAACCCCAGACTTACTTATAAGTCCTTGAGTTTGTAGGGCAGCATACTGATTAGGGTCTTCGGTTTGCATCTGAGTATGAGATAGCATAGCTAAATCATCATCATCCAGCGTATCTAAACTTGCAGTTAAGTCAATACCTTTAGCGGTTAAAGAGTCTAAAAAGGTTTGGTCATACCCGCTATTAGAATACTTAGATAAAGCATCCTCTACGGTCATAGAAGAACCATCCTTGTTCTCATAAGCAGACCAAGTCTTAGTTACATTCCAGAAATTATCTGCAGCCTTTAGTCCATCTTCATTGGTTTCGAAGTGAATAAAGTAACCGCCATCACTAGCTTCACTACCTTGACTATATTTTATGCCTTGCTTGTCAAGCCATTTAGTAAAGTCAGTTTTAGAACCACCTTTATGATACCCTTTTATGTTACCAGGGTTTTTATTAAAAGTTCCGTGGGTTACCCCTTTTGGTTTTTTTACAGCCATCTCTATTTATGTTTCCAAGTTTTCATTTCATTGTTCACGAACGCTCCTGCATCTTCAAATCTTCCACCTGCAAGCATTCCCTTAATCTTATCCATTGCTGGCTTATCAAATACGCCCTCACCTCCTGTGAGTTCCATACCTGTTTTATTTCCATTCTGGTCTACTACAGTCAATGGGTTAGTCCCATGATTATAAGCTCCTTGTGTCATACCACCATTAGCAAAAGATTTTGACCCACTTGCAGTCTTATCTGTAGATTTAGCTGTAGCTGTAGGTATCCAAGAATTAAAATCTAAAAGAGGCATATCCTCTAAAGAACCCTTCCCTAACTTAATTATCTTCTTTGTAGTTTTATCTTTAACGAAAGTAGAAGCCAACCTTGCTGTAGTTTGACTATACTTACCCTTGACAAAATCGGCAGATGCCTTAACAAGGTCTTTAGAGTTTTCAACCATATATTCCCCTAACTTACCTGCGTAAGGAATCTTTTTAAGTGGGTTGTATATATTGACCCCTACCTTAGCCATATCCGCAAGATTACTAGATGTAGCGTCTCCTTGGAGTCCGTCTCTAGCTAAACCTCCTAAAGCAGCCATACCCATAGGTAAAGCTTGAAGCTTACTCCCGTGGTAAAGAGTTTGAACACCCCCCTTAAAGAGTTGACCATTCTTCATCAAGTTTAACCCAGCCTTAGCGGTGGCAAACTCATACTTTAATGCGCCACCAAGATTCTTCGTTAAAAAACGACCAGCACCTGAACCCATTAATAGTGGGGCAGTAGCTACGGTAGTCCCAAAATCTTCCATCATGTCAGAGAACTCATCACCAGCAGCCATGCTGTGCTCTATAGGTCTGTTCTGTTTGTAGTACTCAGAATCTTCTTTTTGTTGAGCTGTTACAGGTAATCCTTTTCTTTCGTACTCTGCACCATTCTTTGCTGATGATAAAAAGTCAGTATACTCTTTTGATTCTGCAGCCGTATTAGGGTCGCTTCTATCTTTAATTATATCTATACTTTCCATGTCAGAAAATGCAAACACATCTTCTCCATCTATCTCATGCTTAGTGGTTAAGCTACCATCCCTGTAAGCGTTGGTATAATTCTTAAGACCTTCTTTTGTAGTGGTGTCTAGATTTACTGGAGGGTCTACTTTTTCATTCTTCGAATCTATCTCACCTCCAGATGCGTACTTCTTTATAAGACCACCGTCCTTGTATCCAGCAAATTCATTTAAAGCGTCCATCGAATTCTGATAACCTTCATCTTGTTCCGCCTTGTGGTTAGCTGCTACTTCTGCTTTCTGAGCCTTACCTTTTTGAACCATACCAACACCAAACCCTACTGCAGCACCAGCAGCAGCTCCCCAAGGACCAGCTACAGCACCCATAGACGCATACTTTAATGTAGAAGCAGCTACATCGGCATTACCATAACTAGGGTCGTCATCTATAGCTTCTATAGCAGAACTTGCTACAGTAAGTCCAGCACCCATAATAGCGTTACGTTTATCTTTACGAGCCTCGTCCTCCTCAAGAGTTAAATCTCCCCCTTCAGGAGTTAATCCTCCCCCTTCATATTTTTTAGTATAACCCCCACCGTAGTAAAGCCTATTAGCTAGTTTTTTTTCAGCGTCTATATTTAAATAGTGGTTCATATTGATGTTCTATTATGTATTAAAGCACCAAACACTTCCAGTTTTCCTGTCTCAGTGGATTCGGCTTTAATGATTAAGTAATTACCTATAGCATTTCCTGTACCATCAGAATTAACAATAGGCGTTATGTGCTTCCCATTAGACATCTTAGATAAAGAAGAATCATTAACTAAGTTGTTATCTATAGAGTCTGTGAATGTAAATTTAGTGAATTTAGGGTTATTGCCATTCCCAGATAAATACATAGTTAATTTATCGAACTTCTTTGATGAGAATACCGATTCATTGCATATAAATTCAACATCTAAACTGTTGGTGGCTGCTGTCCCGTAAAAGTTTTTATGACTAGCATTGTTATTTTCTAACCAAATCTTGCTAGAATTTAAAGTCCCAGAACCGTCAAAGTCGTTATACCCAAGAGTATATAACTCTCCTGCTAAACTGAAAGAATCAACGACTACAGTAAACTTATGAGTAACCATTACGTCATTCATCTCACTGTAAACCATGTGAACATTCTTGCTAGGACTACTTATAGAGATACCAATCTCATCATGTCTTTTATCGTAATATACATTTACACCACCCACTGCAGCATCTAAAGGCTCGTCACCTATTGTATAATCCTTTAAGGAATCAAAAACATTAGCGTTCTGAGTTGTCAGCCCCAAATCCTGAACAATCAACCCCTTACCATAAGCTAATCTACAGAAAGATGAAGATTCAGAATCAAACCAATAAGCAGAATTACTTGTAACTCCTACATTATTATAGTGCTGACTACCATACATAGTGTCCACATAGTCAGACCTTTCGATAACCAACCCAGTACCTGTAGTTATACCTGTTGATGCGGCATCTGAACTATCTACAATAACTCTAGGGTTAATACTAAGCTTAGATACTCCACTAGCCTGCAGTACAAACAAGTCACCTCTAAGGTTAAATATATTATATATAGGTCCTTTACTTAAGTCTAACTCATGAATCTCATTAGCTCCAAAGGAAGTGTAAGAATCTCCAGACTCTCCTGGTATCTTCATGTTAGAAGCTGCCACTAAGTTAGGGAACTCGCTCACACTCTTAAAGTCAAAAGGTTTTGGCACAAAAGTCTTGTTAGTATTTCTACAACTATAAGTTTGATTATAGAAATAAGAATCTTCTATTTGTGAGTTTATATCTGGAGTAGAGCCGAAATATATTCCATCTCTCATGTCTAGATTAACACTAGACTCTACAGGGAATATCATAGCGGTAGAAGGCAACTCCCACGCAGGGCTAGTACTATACCCAGCAAATTGCTTTCTTAATGAGTATGAGTTTATAAAAGTATCACCACCGTACACATGATTCCTATCAACCGCAGTAGGGGTTGAGTTATAGTGGCCAGTGCTTATATATTTAGCTGTTTGATAAGCATAATCAGTTGTTCCTCCGTATTGACCAGCGCTAACATCTCTTACAATATTTCCATAAAGCTTGTAGGCGTAAGAAAACCCACTTGACAATTCAGTTATATTATTAACCTTATTTGGGGAGGTTACGAAATCTTCTATATCCAAATCTGAATCTAAAGAAATTAACATAGTACCGTTCCCATACAAAGTAAAGGCAGAGCCATTAGATTGGTCGCTTTCAGAATTAAAAGTAAGTGAAGACGAGCCAAAAGGGTGAGAATAAGCGAAGTGCCCCCAATCAACCCCGTCATAATCATCGTCAGCATGATTAAATCTAGATGCGTTTCTATATGTCTTACCAGTAAAGTTACCAGTAAGACCTGTAGAAGCGCTACCAACCTCTCCATAAGCTGACACGTAAGTTCCGTAATGTATATCTCTTGAGTTACTTGTGCCTGGAATGTCTAAACCTTGATAGTATTGAACGTAGGTAGAGAACTCGAAAGTATCGTTATCTGTATTGCCAGTAACTTTAGGGTCGAATCTAGCTCCGTAGTATAGAGTTCCAGTACCTTTAGTCATTGAATGACCAGACAAATCTCCACCTACATTAGGTAGTAGATTTTCGTCAACAGTGAAAGCTTTAAGGGTAGCGGTAATATTAATACGGTCTCCTGCCTTCTTGTTATAGCTAAACGAAGAGAAGTTAGATTCTGGTGTGTCAAAGGTAAATAACCTTTTAGGCATTGATTGATGAGTTGAAGATGAGCTATATATATTTAAATACTCATTCCCTATTTTATTTTTTAGAGACCTATTACCATCATTATTATGATACCTCATTGTTTGGTTGAAAACCCCAGAGGCTAATATTCTTTTATCAGAGTCGGTTCTATCCAATCTAACTATAGAGTACCCAGAGATACCTTTACGTATACCTGCGGATAACTTAACGTCAAACCTAGGATACAACACATATCCGTGTCCTGGCCAGTAACTAGTTTTAAAGGTGGAAGGCGAGCCTCCAGTAACTACGTTGTCTGAGTCATCTAAGCGATTGTATGGAGTAGTAGCGTCTGGAAATCTAACATCACCAATAGGATTCACGAACATAGGAATACCTCTTACGTCATAAAATAATATCCCAAACCTATAAATCTCCCCTCTCTGGTATCCAGTATATTTAGAAGCGAATATAGGGTTTTGGTAATTATCGTAAAAATCATCATCCCCATTCTTCTCTAAAGGCCCGCAATAGGGTGGGTTAGAATAAGACTTTGTAGAAGCGGAACTGCCATTGAAGGATGTATTTTCGTAATACCTGTTAGATGTTAAATCAAACTCCTTTAATTGAAACGTTACACGAACACCTGTATCTGAATTATTATAATCGTAAGACTGAGCACCCCAAACTGGGTCTGTTGTATTTGTAGGGTGTTTTATTGAATTCCAATTATCACCAGTATAAAATCCGTCTAAATGTATTCCAGCGTTTTGATGGCTAGAGCTCTCATTAAAACTACCTTCAAATAATTTATAATACCTTAATCTAAAGTCGTAATCAATTTCAGTAAAGTCATTACTTAGATTTGAAGCGAAAAGTCTATTATCTTTAATTGCAATGTCTTTACATGTAATCCAAGATATACTAGACCTTAATAACTCCCCTACAGTTATAACTGTTTTAACTTCTGTTCCAGTATGAGTGAATCTAAATGCACCACCAACTATTACTCCTTCAGAAATTATATTAGCAGTCATACTACCAGACTTGCTTGTGTATGCAATGTCAATTATTTCTATAGTAGTGTATGAGCTATCTAACCCTAGTATGTCCATTGATACAGACTTACCTGAATCAACTCCAGAACCACCTCCTAGCAACTCATGTACAGCGCTATCTCTATCGGTTCTATATACTGGTATTGGATTTGTTATAGCAGACACCATAGAGTTCTTTCCGTCTCCCGTAGATAACCTATAGCAGTATGAGTGAGAACCACAGATAACAGAACCTCCATTACTGATGGACGTAATTTCTGGGGCTAACAAATTGCTAGACTTAAAAACATCTAAGTCGTCTACAGTGATAGAAGCGTAATAAGATTGGTCTTCCTTTAAGTTTAAAGTCCTAAAAGGAGCTATTCCGTCTGTCCAATATATTCTATGATAATGTTCATTCTCTTCTGACTTCTCTACGCGAATAGACTTACCAGCGGTAAATCCGAAATTACCAAATAACATAACTTCAGAACTAGCAAGAGTACCATTTTCATTTATAGTGTACTTCATTATAGCATCTTTGTAGGTTGCCGAACCATCAATAGAAGTACATAAAGCTATAGCGTAATTAGAGAACGAAGTAATACCTACAGCACTGTAGGTGTATGTGCCCGCAACTGTAGGTGTTGTAGTCGTGGTCCAAGGAGTTGGATTACTGTTAATTAATTGAGTAGCACCAATATTAAGAGTGTCTGAATCAAACAAACTAATAGCCCCAGTGTTTGTTACTAAAATAAGATTACCAATCATTGAGTACGAAAGAGACGGAGTGGAAGAACCATGCTCAGCTATAAACCCATTTAAAGTATTTTTCAATAAATCAGTGATGTTAATAACGCCCTCAGTGTCTGTATTTGTATATGTATGACTATAATATACCGAATCATAAGTTAACACCATCGTTGAAGTGTTAGCAGAACCATTACCATTTAGAGCGCTATAGCTTATAGAAAAATAATAGACCGAGAAGCTGGTCTGAGTAAACAAAGAGTTTCCTTCTGCGTTTTTCAATGTAAAAGAATTATCCTCCCTAGACGTTAATCTACCATTAGTGGCAGACCTATAAGATTCGGGAGGTAATACGTTAGCATCTAAATCAGACATCATTCCCTTAGAGAACGAATTAGGTTTTTTAGTTGACTTAGCCATTTTTAAAACAATTTACGTGTGTTGTCGTTAGATGCTCTTAATGAGTTCCAGTATTTACTTATGTTTCTCCACTGCTGCTTAGTAGGCATATTATCTCTACCCCTAGCTTGAGCACATTGATATGACCATTCCTTTTTAATATCCTGGTACACATATCTAGGGAGCTTTTGATTGTAATACTCCTTAGCTTTGTATTTGTACATTATGTAAGAAGCTATCGCATCTTCGTGTGAGGCAGATAGGGTTGGAAAACCCTCCTCATCTGTAGCTATAGCTTCGTAATGTAACTTAATTACCGTTCCATCAGATACGTCTATGTTTAGGTAACCGCCTGATATGTAGCTGTTTGTAGAATCGTAATTTCCACTACCAGAACGTAACTCTATCATGTTGAGAAAGTCTGTTGGTAGTAAAACTTTTTTACTAGTAACTGTTAGGTCTGTAATTTTCTTATCAAACGTTGAGTAAGAGCCTATCTTCTTTTCTGCTTCAAAAGCCCATTCAACAAAGTTATGAAACTCTCTTGCAGCATCTTGTATACCTAAGTTACGTATAACAGTTGCTACTATCTGTTTAACACTTATTTTCGGGCTTCCTTTCATTGTTGCTTATTTATAGCCTCTTTAAATCTCTTTAGAGGCAAGATTTTATACTTATTAAACTTGTAGGGCCTATCCCAAACAACCTTCGTATAAGTGTCGTCTAAGATAGGTACTTTATAGAAAACCATTTCTCCTTTGTTTTTAGATTCTTCGTAATCTATCCTTACATGGAATGGTCTCTTATGAGGTAGCTTCTTAATATACATCTCACCCATCTTTAGAGGCAGTTTAAAGACCTCTTGCTTGTTTGCGACTGTATCTACCACATCGTCCAAGAAAGCTTGTATAATCGAGTAATACTCACTATAATCAATCTCTCTAGTACTAATCTTGCCTTTTACTCTTATTCCTGATTTTATAGTGTTGAACACGTCTTTAATTGACGTGTATTTATTTTTGTACTTTTTGTTTAGTTGCCTTCTTGCTTTTTGCCTTGTTTTCATCTGCTTGATTGTTTGGTCCTTTTGAATTTACACCCATCATAACACTAAATTCAGCTTGTAATATATTTTTCACCAATAAAGGTATCAACTCTTCAGGTATTGGGTATTGAGTTGTGTCGTCATCTACATAAGTACTTACATCTGTAGGGTTAGAGAATATACCATTAATCTCTACTGAACCTCCAGAGACTATTGTATCTCCCTCCCATACGTATAACTTTCTATCAGATAGCGTAGCTATTTTGCTTCCCGCACTTAGGATAAACCTTGAGTTATTCACGAACATCCTGTCGTGATGCTGGATTATAGGCAAAGCCACGTATAAGGAATCAATTGACGTGTCGTCTTTAAATGCTATACTCCTTATAGCTCTATTCTCATTAAACCCTACAAAATCCTTAATAGAGACTCCAGAACTAGAAGGCGTTAGAACATCCATCTGGAAACAGGCATTTGAAGCCTTCCTTCCATTATTTGTGTACTGCATCAATAAGTTAGCTCTATGGTAATGTACCATAAACTTAATTTGTCGATTAGATACATCAGAGTCATCGGAAGCCACGCCACCAGAAACTAAGTTCTTTATGTTGTATGTTATTTCATTTAATGTAGCCATAATATCTTTTTAATAAGAAAGGGCAAAGTAAGGGGAAACCCTACTCTACCCTTTCTAGAAAGCAGGGAGCAAAAAGCATCTTTAAACTCGTCTTTCAGTTATTTCTGTCTGAAGGATTTGGTATCTTGGGTCTCCCAATGTAGCCAAGATTTTTCGAGCTGCAATCTGACACACTTCTTCGTGTGTCGTATCGTTTAAATCTGTAAAATCTGTAGTGTACTGTAAGTAAGTAAATACAAGCACCGTACTTGATGTTAATCCTATAGAATAAGCATTACCACTTTTAAAATACATTACTGGATTACTAGCATCCGCTTTATTAAAGGGGTCGTTTAAATAAGCTGTAATATCGCTTATCTGAATAACCTTTACATTAACATTAGGACTAGACTTTACATAAGCAGATAAGAATCTACCATACGTATCGCTTTCATCCATTGTGTCTAATACTACTGCAGTACCATCTACAAATGCTTGTTCTTTGCTAATAACTAAATCCTGTAATTTATCTCTGTTGTCTTGAGTGGTTTCAAACCCCATATAGTACTGCTGCACAAATTCATCAGTAGCCATCTCCAGAAACTCCGACAACTCTGTGTCAGAAAAGTAAGCTGTAGTTTCGCTATCTATAATGTTCCTTATTCGGGCTTGAGCAACTGCTTCAATCATTACTATACAGTTTTAATTGTTCTTTTCTTAGGAGTCTTTTCTCCTCTTATTTCATGCTTCAAGATAGCTAAAATATCTTGATTCTTTTTTAACCAAACTACCACTTGTGACTTGGTTGTTCCTATGGCTTCTTTGTTATAAAAATAGGTACTATTCCTATGAGAAATCATATTAGCCTTTAATGCTTGTAATAAAAATACCTCTAAATCCTTGTCTGGATTAAACTGTATTTCCATAAACGAATCTGGACTTGATTGTGCAATTGTAATAATCTTTGCACGTAATAAATCCATATCAGAGTTTAAATTAAAGCCCTTTAATGTAGCGAAGTCTTTCACTTCAGTGTCAGTCATCTTAGCAGCAACAATTATAGCTCTTGCTGAATCTAACGTACCTTTAGTTTGCTTCTCTTCTTCGGCCTGTAAATCAGTTCTAGTCCATTCTCCTGCCAATACAGCTGGGTAGTTTTTTAGAAACGCATCTATCAAGACGTGACCTTCATTATCCATGTCCAATAATTGAACTGGTGATGTAAACCTAAGCTTTGCACTTAATTCATTTACATCCATGTACTTCATAATTTTTCCTGTCTTTGTTCTGTAGTTAGCGAACTCGAAAAAATTAAAATTCTTATGAGTGAAATACTCATACTTTACAAATCTTTTTTTTGCTTCCATCTTCTTTGCTTTTACTTTTACTTTGATTAAAAAAACACACCCCCGAAGAGGTGTGTCCTATTATTTATTTACTAGATTACTACATCTACAGGGCGTAAGATACCACAAGAAAGAGGGTTTCTTACAATAATACCTGATTGAGTTAACCAGTGACATTCAAATTTATCATCACCATTAGCGGCAAGCATTGATTTTGAATCGTAAGGATTAATCATACCAGGAACATATTTCTTAACCCAGTTACGGTTAGTTCCTTCAGCGCCTTTAGCAATCAATTCAATGTTAGCTACACCTTGTGAAGTTCCCATATCTAAGAATACCATTACACCTGACATCACTTGACCTTTAAATCCTGCACCAACAGCTGCGTCATTTGCATAACCTGGAGCTGGAGCTACATTCGGGTCATCGAATACTGGACAGTGAGCTAAAGTAATTTTATTACCTAAAGCTTGGTAAGTAGAGTAGTTTGCACCAACAGCTACATCTTGTCCGAATTTATCAACTAAAATTGAAGCTGCACCAGCACCATCTTTAATTAATAAATCTTTCATCGCTTTGTGGAACTGAATTTTACCTTGTGTTCCTGTGAACACTACGTATTCATTTCCAGTTGCATTTTCAGCATTTAAAGATAAGTTACCGATAAACTCTAACATAATGTCTTCTGACAACGCTGCATCAACTGCGCCAGTTGAACCGTAAGTTAAAGTGTTAGCACCTTTGATTTGCTCAAGGATACCATCACCAATTACAGGTAAGTTAGCACCTTGCGTTTGTGCACCACCTGCAGTTGTAATATTCCCAGACATAGACGACTTACCAAACCAACGCATAACCTCAAGGTCATACATAAATTGAGATTCAGTTTGTTGCTCTTTAGTGAAGAACCATAGTCTGTGACCATTATGCTCAACCCAAGTAATGTCAGTTAAATCAGTTGCATCAATAACTAATTTCTTACGAGAAATAGTTACATAGTTCTTGCGAGTTTCTGGGTAAGAATAACCTTCACCAACATCAGCACCTGCTGAGCCTTCACCGAATGCATTACCAATAACAGCTACTACGTCATCCTCTGCACCAATAACTGCATCGTTAGCGTGAGCTTGTAAACATACAGCAGCAACCGTTGCGTGGTCTTCTGTACTAGTTCCAGCTGTAACTGCAGTTACGTGGTATTGAGAACCACCAACTTTGATGATGTCGTTTTTGTTAATCATACAAACGTTACCATCTGTATTGTCATGTACATCAAAAGAGATTGCCGCACCAATAGCAAGAGCACCATCAGCAGCAAGAGTTAAGCCTGCAGCAAGAGTTTGCTTTTGTCTGTAACGACCCATTGATTTCCATTCGAATGAATTATCACCTAGTACTTTTTCAGAAGCACCAAATCCTAATTTCTCTAATAGGTAAGTTGTTGTGTATCGAGGGTAAAGTTCGATTACTTTTTTAGCAATCTCTGGATACTTTAGCAGGTTTGCTGTAAGTGAGTTAGACTCATCGCTATAGGCTGCGTCATATTTTGCGCTATAAACTTTCATTTTTTCTGTGTGTTTTAATTAAAAAATTATTTGTATAAACTATGTATGTTTAATTAACCTAAGAATTTACTAGGGTCAAAACCTTTCTTAGGGGCTTCGAAATTATTAGATGAACGATTACCTCTACTAGGAGATGTAATTCCATCAAGAACTTTAGACTTTCCTTGTTCAACGCCTTGCGTTTTTATCATTTTGAAAATCTTATTCTTGTTTTGCCATAGGAAAGCGGCCTCTGCAACATTGGCATGAGACTCAAATATATCTTGGGCAAAATCACCTTTGGTTATATAACCATACAATTGTTTCTTTTCCTTCTGAGACACCTTACCTCCGAAAAACTCATCCTTACCTTTAATAAAGTCTTGAAGTTGTTTTTTAGATTCTAAAGCTGTATCAGTCTTTTGCTTTTCTTCCTTTGCTTTTTCTGTACGCAATCTATCCTTCTCTCCGTGGATATGCTTTGTTAATTGCTGACGGATTAATGTAGCCTCTCTCTTTAATAATCCAGAGTCCTTTAATCTATCTACAGTATCTTCTATCGCATCATCGTCATACTTAGAAGCTCTCATGTCTGCAGTTACTAATTCCAAGTCCGTAAGGTCTAAGAATGTACTTAAGTTTTTGATAGTATCATTATCGTCAACTTGAGGCTTTAATGCATCTTTAATCTTAGCTATAAATTCCTCTTTGTTAGAGGCATCTATTCCAGCTTCTTTCCCTATTTCTTCCCAGTTAAACTCACTAGGCTCGGCTTTGTCTACCTTTTCAGGTTCTTCTCCTGAATCCCAATCGTCTTCCGTTTCCTCTTCTGTAGGCTTTTCTTCGGCTGCAGGCTCAGCTACCTCTTCGACTTCTTCGGATTTAACATCAACATTGTCCCAAGAAAAGTCACCATCTTCCTCTACTTCCGTAGCGTTTTCTGTAACCACCTCTTTACTAGGTGTTTCCGTATTAGGCTTGTCTACCAAGTCGTGTGAAGCTTCAACACTACCACCTAGAAAGGCGGTAGGGTCAAAATTGTCCTGTTCATTTGAATCGGTCTCTGCTAATACCTCTTCGATTATTTTGCTTTCTTCTGCCATCTTATTGTGCTTTTAACTGATTACAAATATATTACTTTTTTTGAATACTTTTTTTCGACTCAAGCTTCATCTCATTCTCAGCGTCTTTCTCTTGCTGTTGAGAACCAAAATCTGCTTTTACTTTTTCTAGAGTAAGTTTATTACGCTCTCTAGAATCTTCCACATCTCTTGAAGTATTAGATGCAATTTCTTGAGCAGCTACTCTTGCTTCAGCATTTATCTGAGCAACTTTTATTCTTCCGTCAATATCCATCTGCTTCATTTGAGATTCAGCTTGTGCTTGTTGTTGTTGTAACTCAGCAGTAGCTTGTTGCTGTTGTTGCGCTTGTTGCTGTGCAGCTTGTTGAGTTTCTTTCATAGCGTCTATACCTTGTTCTAAAACAGCTTGTGCTTCAGTCATCGTATCAGACTTCATAACCTTAAGAGCATCTAACAAACTAATAGAACCAGATTGTAGTGCAGATTGAGACATCTGTTGAACAACTTGTTTAAGAGCATCGTCTTTACCTGCATCACCCATGAATATACCGTAATCATTTAACGATACATCAGGTAGTACATTAAGCATTTTATATCCAGCATCACCAAGAACAAAGGCAGCTTTCTTTCCGCCAGCCCAAGCTATCTTCATAAGGTTGGCTACTTTAGTAAACACCTTCTTCTTAACTTCGTTATGAGCATAAAACCAACCACCTGTTGATATAGATGACTGAGTAACAGAACGTTGTACATTCCCAACGTATTCATACTGCTCTACAGCACCTTCTCTCTGAGGGGAAACTCCTGATATTTGTCCAGCAGTTTGCTCTAACATCATCTTAAGATTGATAAGTTGTTGAACTGATTGAGATAAAGTAAAATCAACTTGTTGGAATTGATTAAATGATGCAGTGTCCCCACCTTCATCTCTAGTGTTAATAGGTATGATACCATCATTCTTTAAGTGGTACATAACCTCTTGCATATCCATACCAATATTAGTAGGCATTTGAGATACATCATATACAACTGCTTTACCACCAGAACGAGCTAATGATAACTCAATATGGTACATAACAATGTTATATAGCATTTGTATGTGCCTAAGAATGTCAACTAATGATGTTGGCTTCCCTGTGGTATGGTTATACACAACACCTACATAAGATAAAGATGTACTACCAGCATCATCCACACTTCTTACTTGATTAGGTCTTCTTCTGCAGTTAACTAGTATTTTACCACCAATCTGAGAACCTTCCCATATATCATCTACACATTTAGTCTCTATTACATCTCCTTTGCGTTTCTTGTAATTATCGCCTACAGCTTTTTTAAATGGCTGCTCAGGATTGTATTTATTCTCTGATATTTTAAATCTAAGTGCTTTAATTGATTTCCATTCGGCAGATACTACACGAACCTTAATGGTTTTAGAGCTATCTATCTCTACCCAATTAAATCCACCATTCCACTTATCTAAGTTTTCAGAAGTTGTTTGACGCATGTCTTCCAACTCTCTTACATCATCTTCATCTAATTGGTCTCTGAATTCATCTATAACCTCATTTACACTAAGCCATCTTTCTTCACCCGCCCATTGAGCATTGTCTAAGAAGTCAGAATCAATAGACTTATCGAACACAAAGGTTCTAGGGTCTACACGTCTTACATACGGGTCTCCATCTTTCACGTACACCTTATAAAACTCTTTAGCCGTAACTAAAAGGTCTCTCATACCTTCCTTAAACATGTGTTTAAATTGATACTTCTGTGCTAGGTAGTCTAATCCGTCATTAATAGATTCCTCTATAACTTCCTTATATTGATACCTCATGAACTGGTCGATGTCGTCAGGGATAGGGAAATCTTTATTCTCCATCTCTACCTCCATACCAAACTCAGACTCAACTTCAGAACTAATCTCCTTCAGTAACTCATTGGCTATAAGGGAAACCTTAAACTGTTCCTTTCTAAGGGCAGCATCTAGGTTTACAGCAAAGACACTTTTATCTAATGGACGACCTAAGTCTTCGTTACATAGTAAGTCAATCTTATTCCTAGTAATAGGATAGTTAGCCATAGTAGCAGGAGAAGGCATATTGTACTGCTCAGTAACATAAGTGTAATCCTCCTGTTCTAAGTCTCCGTTATATAGTCTATAGTTTCGAATGTCTTTATCATTCTCGCTAATAGAACCCTCTGCATTACTACTTTCTAATTGAGATACAATAGCGTCTATGTTTTCTTTACACCACTCTTCTGTTTTCTCGCTATCGGAAATAAATTGTTTAGGAAATTTACTCATTGTTTTATTCTTTATAAGGTATCAGTCGTCCGTTTTCTCTTTTGTAATAAACAAAGCCCAAGCCTTGCTTAGTTGCTTTCTCCATCTTAACTTGTTTGTCGTATAGGTCTATATCATGTACTAGACATAAACCAAAAGCTATCGCCCTATCCGTGTTCCTTAAGCCGTATACACTTAACTCGTCCAGTAGGTCAATAAACCAAATGTCTTGACAATTTTCTTCTATATAGTTTTCCATGAATTGTTCCATCACTGCCTTAGTGTGTTTATTCATTTGCAAACCATACTTGTTTCTATTGACAGTCTTAGGTGAGTGAGCTGTTGTAGGTCTCTCTTTTAAGTACTGTTTTCCACCTGCTCTTTGGAAGTATCCAATGATTCCAATACGGGTGAACTCTATTAACATTTTCGCATTGTAATATACGGCTAATTTTAAACACCCATCCCAGAACTCCTCAGCGGTGTCTGGACGCTCTGTATACTCAGCAATAGGGTAGTTTCCAGCTATTTCCATGTTAAAGAATCGTCTAAAGATAATAGCACTCCCCAAGGACGAAGTTGACGACTTGTCCTGGTCATAGCTATCAATTCCACCAATATCCAGTCCTTTTAATTCAGTCTTTGGGTGGGCTAAAATCTTATATGGACCATATCTATCTAAGACAAACTTAACTTCCATGCCATCTCCAACCCATTCTAACCTTCCTGACTGTATCTGTCCTTGTAATTCTTCACTACTAAGTATATCACTTCGTTGAGAATTTAATTTAGCAACATTAAACCTAGAGTTTTTAGTTTGTAAGAAAGCTTCTTCAACGGATAGAGGATAATTCTGTAGTTCTAAGTTGTATCCTTTTTGATTACCCGCTTCGTGTAGCTTTTCTCTTCGGTCTTTAAGAGCTTTGGTTGCTCCTTCGCTATCTGACTTACCTTTAGATAGGTCAAAAAATCCATGATAACACATAGAAGCAGGAATGAACATAGGAATAAGATTAAACGCATCTGCATTGTAATACATTTCCATAAAATCTTTAGAGGCCGCTTCAATATCACCCCCAGTACCCCCAATAATAGGTACGCCATACTGAACATCACCGTCCATAAAGCATGCCTTAGACGACATATAAGCATTAAGAAGTTCTTTAAATTCACCAGCTTCCTCAAAAACCATAACAGAGAGACGTTCCCCCTTATATACCTCTGGGTTACTCATTGTTCTACAGTGTATAACGGATTGGAATCCATCTACACCCCACTTACCTTCTTTATCTTTTATTTTATAACCAGACTTAAGTACTTCTTCACCTTCTTTTAAGGTAGAGTGCCTAAAGTTTGAGTTTTGATTGTTAAGCCCTGCCTTCACCTTATCAAAG
>Ga0308003_1000582_pt1 | contig 16440 bp, 6 predicted proteins | sample Neamet36_FD_203159 | JGI IMG/M metagenome (GOLD analysis project Ga0308003, IMG submission 203159) | Marine microbial communities from water near the shore, Antarctic Ocean - #36 | ecosystem: Environmental > Aquatic > Marine > Unclassified | place: Southern Ocean | collected 2014-06-06
AAGATGAAATACTAAGATTGTTTTACTTAGCAGATGCTATGGATTACAGAAATACTGTAACGCTAGAGCTTTCTGAAGGACGAATTAAGAAAACATATAAAATTTCAGGTTTTAGTCATATACTTGATGTTACTGATCAATTAGAAAGAAGTGTAAGTTTATCCAATACGGATTATAAACTCGAATTATTCGCAGTATCATTAGGCTGTACAACAGAGGGTATTGAGGTTATCCCTCTAATGGAGAAAGACGCAGCATATTTGATTCCAGAAATAACTATTGCAGATCAATTTATAATAATTTCATCAAAAAATGATAAGTATAAGCTAATGCCTCGTTTTGTGAGTACAATTAATTTTGATTCTGGTATTGATAAAATGGAACGAATTGAAAATTATCATTTAGAATTATCGAAAACTAACTTTAAAGATAATATTTGGAGACAGGTATTAAAATATTTTAATATTTGTTTGCAATATGATATTCCATTTTCAACTTTTGACCAATTAAGAGCGATTTCAAGAAGTTCTGAGGTTGCTTCAAGAGCTTTCTTTTTCTTAGGAATCAATCAACATGATTCTGTTGAGTATATTCAAAAAGCAATACCTGAAATGGAGAAAGATTTAGGTTTTTGTTTTCACTGGATAACAAAAAATAATTGGGGACATTCAATATCTGAAATAAATGACTATACAGATAATAAATATTTTGAGAAGATTATTGATTTGATTTCCTCATATATGGAAGAGATAGGTTTACAAAAGCTTTTAACATTTGTAGGAGGCGATTATTTTAATTCAGAATCTGTTACACAGCGAAATATACTTGATTTAAGATCTCAATTAGGAGCGCGAGTTTTAAACGAACTACCCTCTAGTAGTCCAATAATTAGCAGTAATTATGGCGTACAATTTACTAATCATTCTATAGTGAGACTACTCATTCAATCTCCTATAGCTGTTGCTGAATCTATTATTGATGTTCAAAAAGATAACCCAATTTGGGGAGGAGATGAGAAAAGAAAAGTAATAAGGAGAAACATTCAATACAGTCAATATCTGTGCAGTCTATATCCTAAAACAGATTTTTATAATAAAACAATTTTACACGTTCTAAAAAGAAGTTAAAATATGAATTTTCAAGAATTTTACAAGAAAACAGAAAATAGATTAACTGATTCGATTCTTTCTCTTTGGGCTACTGGAGATAAAGAGATGCAAGATTATTTTAAATATTTGCTTGTACAAGAACCAATAATTGCAGAAACAATTTTTCAAAATACATTCCCTTGGGAACAAGGAAATATCTCATTTAAGGAAACAACTGCTATTTTTCAAAAGAAATTTATCAAAGCATTGGCAACAATCAAGGATGAAGAATTTCAGTTTCCAAATGACAGAAAACCTTATAAGCATCAGTTAGAAAGTTGGGAAACCCTCCTGAATCAAAAAAAATCTATTGCTGTTACTACTGGTACTGGATCAGGTAAAACAGAATGTTTTATGCTTCCTGTCTTACATGATATTCACGAAAACTGTAAAAACAAGGTTGGGGTTAATGCTATATTCTTGTATCCGTTAAATGCCTTGATTGGTAGTCAAAGAAAACGAATGCATGCCTGGTGTTCCGCATTAGATGGAGTGAGGTATGCTCTATTAACTGGAGATACCGCAAATAAATCAAATTACAAGGACGATCAAAAGGCTTTACCTGAACTAATTTCTAGAGAACAAATCCGAAAATCTCCTCCTCAAATATTGTTCACAAATCCAACTATGTTAGAGTATATGTTGGTGAGAAATGCAGATGTTCCAATACTCGAAAAATCGAAGGGAACATTACGATGGATTTTATTAGATGAAGCCCACACTTTAACAGGCTCTAAGGCAGCTGAAATGGCACTACTCATACGTAGGGTTGTTACTGCATTTGCAGTGAATATAAACGATATTCGTTTTGCGATAACCTCTGCAACTGTAGGGAGTGGAAACACAGATACCCTTAAGAAATTTATGTCCGATTTATGTGGGATCAGCCAAACACAAATAGTTGTTATTCAAGGAGACCGAGTGAACGATCAAATTGACGATATAAACATCGTTGACTTATCTAAGACTTTGACAAAAAACAAAATTATAGGAATAAGAAGAAAGCTCCTCAAATCGGCTGCTTTAAGTCAGTCTGAAATAGGAAAAACACTTGGAATATCTGATAAATACGAGCAACTAGCAGCTATAGATAGCTTGGCTGAACAAAAAAATCTTTTACCCGTAAGAGGTCATTTTTTTACCAGAGGTATTGGAGGGGTTTATTCTTGTACTAATTCAAAATGTGATAAACACAAAGCACACTTACCATCTAAAGTAATTGGCACAATGTTTACAGTTGCGGGAAAGAAATGTACTTGTGGTCATCCGTTATTAGAATTAATTTCCTGTAGAAGCTGCGGTGTAATGATGCTAGAAGGTGAATTACATAAAGAAAAAAGCAATAAAAAAAGTATTCGTACTGTATTTCAAAAAACTAGTATTGGTTATGAGGCTTTTAATATAGAAAATGAAGAAGAAGAGCAAAATGTAGATATTAAAATAAATGTAAATGATACCTCAGTAAGGTTTCTGAAAAATAATCCTAACCTTAAGTTCAAAGATGCCCTTTTAGAGCCTTGTAGTATATCTAAAGACAATGAAATAATTACAGGAGAGGATTTATTAATGATTGAAGATACAAGATGTCCTTGTTGTGGCAATAATGATAAAAATCCAATTCATTATAGAATTTCTTCGGCATTTACAAATCGAATTTTATCAGACATAGTTTTGGATCAAACCAAGAATGCTGAAAATATCACACGTAATACTCTATATAAAGGGAGGAAATACATTTCATTTACAGATAGCCGTCAAGGAACTGCAAAAATAGCTGCATTGATTAATATTGATGCTGAAAGTAATTGGATACGTTACCAATCGTATCATTTTCTATTGAAAAAATTAAGTGAAAACCAAGAAACTTCAAGTATTAAAGAACTTTCACAAAGGCGAGCTTATCAAGTTTCACAGTTTGAAACTGCTCCACCATTTGCGAGAGAAGACATTCAAAAGAATATTGATGAACTCACTAATAGAATAAATAATGAAGGAGGTCAGTCTCTGTCTTCTAGTAGAGCTACTTGGACACAAATCATTAAATACATAAGGGTTAAAGAAGAATTTAAAATACTCTTTAAGAAAGCCGCTAAAGGAGAAAATATAATTAATCAAGGTGAAACTTATGCCAAGTCACTTCTTTTTGATCAGTTTTCTAGACGATTACAAAGAGAGAGGTCATTAGAGAATTTAGGACTTGTAAATATTGTTTATCCTACTTTAGAAAATCAAGCTTTACCAGCAATTGCTGAATCGTTAAAAATCACAATAGAGGAATGGTCTGACTTATTGAAAATTGCAGCTGACTATATTGTTCGAAAGAATATTCATGTTTTCTTTGATGATCAAATGAGAGCTTTTACTTCAAAGTTTTATCATTCTCAATCAATATATTCATCAAATACAGCGGTTGCAAATGTTTCAAAATGGCCTTTATACAATTCCAAATCTATTACACAACCACGACTTGTTTTACTTATTTGTGCGGGACTTGGTTGGGATGAAAAAGAAGATATATCACCTGCACAACAAGATCAATTAAACGACTTATTAGAAAACATTTGGCGCATTTTAAGAATGAAAATTCTAACTGCAGATAATGAGGGATTTAAATTGAATATAGAAGAAAAAACGGAATTAGAAATCGGTGGAAATCAATATTTATGTCCTGTTTCAAACAGATTAATCAATACCTGTTTTAGAGGCTATTCTCCCTGGGTAAAAGGAAATCTCACAGCAGAGAATTTATCTTTATATAAAATTGCGTTCAATAAAAGTCATCAATTTAAAGCATTTGACTATCCTTATCATTTAAATTCTGAAAATGCGGTTGTTGAAAATGCGGTTGTTGACAAGTGGTTAAATACAAATAGTAATCTAGCAAAAGAAAAAGGTTTGTGGAATAACCTACATGAGAAAATATTTGATTATGACAAACTATACCTTGCGGGTGAGCACTCTGCGCAACAAAATAAAAAACGCTTAAAGGAATTAGAAGCCCAATTCGAAAACGGAGAAATAAATATACTAAGCTGCTCTACAACTATGGAGATGGGAGTAGATATTGGTGGGATTTCTGCGGTTGTAATGAGTAATGTTCCTCCTATGCCAGCAAACTATCTACAAAGGGCTGGTCGTGCAGGTAGACGTTCTGAAAACAAATCATTAGCTCTTACCTTTTGTGCTCCAAATCCAATAGGTTTGCGAACAATGAACAACCCTAAATGGGCATTGGAACATGAAATTGCTCCACCCAAGCTCGCTTTCGATAGCAAGACAATAGTTGAGAGACATGTAAATTCATTATTATTTGGTATTTATATACGAGATGAAATTAATGAATTTAAAGGTCTTAATATTAAAGAAAATATTGAAGTTTTCTTTTTTGATGGGACACCAACTATAGCAGAAAACTTTTTAAATTGGTTAGAAAAAATTGAAGTTTCTGAATTTGATCAAGCTCTACAAACATTAGTACAAGGCACCCCTTTACAATCTACAAGTGCAAAACAATTAGTAGTACTTGTTATTGATAACTTTCAAGCGGTTATTGTTGGTTTGAGAAAGGAGCTAGTCGGCTACGATGAGAAAATGTTAGATTTAGCAGATGAGCGTGGTGAAAATAGCACTGATTACAAAACCATAAAATACCGTAAAGGACAGCTTCTTCAAAAATTTGTATTAAGTCACTTAGCACAAGAAAGTTTTTTACCCAACGCTGGACTACCAACAGGAATCGTAGATTTTGAAAAAGTAACATTACGAGATTTAAATATTAAAGACCCTAAAAAAATAAAATCCAATCCTAGTTATCCAATTACAAGGGCCTTAACAGAGTTTTCACCAGGAAATAACATTTTAATTGATGGATTGAACTATCAGTCTGCTGGTATTGTGATGAAAAATAATCACGGCTCCACTGGTGAAAGAAATTTAATTCAATCATGTACCTCTTGTGGTTATCAACGAATATTAGAAGTTACTGATAAAGTAAAAGACGACTGTACTAAGTGTAATGCCTTACATTCTTTTGTGGGTATAAACTTAGGTGCTTCTACTGGGAAGTTTACAGAGCTTGTTGAGCCAGTTGGTTTCGCTGTTGATTTATATAAGGATCCGACCAGAGTTGTGTCTGAAAAATCAAAACCCCAATACCTTGAGCCTCTATTATTAAATATTGACCCTTGGAGTCCAAATCAAACTAGTTATTTAGATTTCAGGACAAGTGAAAAAGAAAAACAAACTCAAATTTTATTTTATAATACAGGAAGTGGAGAAGGCTACAGCCTTTGTTTGGATTGTGGAAGAGTAGAAACAGACCAAGCTAAGCTCGATGGACACAGTAAATTGAGAGGTGGAAAAAATGATGATGGAAAAAATATTTGTCCAGCAAATAATATAAAATCTAATATTATTTTAGGAGGTCGATTCAAAACTGATTTCACTGAAATTCGATTGACAAATATGGATGGTTCTTTTATAAATGATAAAAAACTAGCTTATACATTAGGGGTTATATTTACTAAGTCGCTCGCTGAATATTTGGCAATTGAAGAGTCTGAATTGGGTTTTGGAATAAAAAAATACAAGGACTGTCAAACAATTTTCATTTATGACAGTGCTAAAGGCGGAGCTGGTTACGCTTCACAATTCAATTTATTAACAAAACAAATTCTCAAAAATGCACTTTCTGTACTAAATAATTGCTCTTGTAATAAAACAGCCTGTACTAAATGTTTAATAGACAGAGCTACACAATGGCATATTGAGTACCTAGATAGCGCTGCTGCAATAGCATGGTTGCAAAAAGCAAATACGAATCAATTACCAGAAGAACTTAAAAACAGTAAATTAAAAGTCTCTACAATATTTGGTAGTCTTTTTGACGAAATTAAAAGTCAAAATTACCATTACGTATTAAAAGAAATAAATATTCATATTCACTCCAATATTGAGCTATGGGAATCAGAAAACTTAGAAAGTCTTGAATTTTTAAAAAGAAATAATTGTAAGATTAATTTTATTGTTGAGGGAGATATTACCTATGTAAACAATCAAGATAAAGTTACGGTATTGCTATTGTCTAATAACTATAAGATTAAAAATGGTAATAAAACTGAAATAAATTCTTACCCTATTCACCTTTCATTGACCCTTGAAAATAGCAAGCAAATTATTTATATCTCAAAGGAACCTTATATGAATTTAGAAGATTCTTGGTCTAAAAATACTATAGAGAATTTTTATAAGGTTGTTGGAGTGAAAACTGTAGAATATAAGGCTCTTAAAATACCAGAATTTAAGCAAAGTAATTTATACGAATCTAGGCTTATAACAATTCCTGGGAGACAATGTCAAAGTAATGATTTGGCTAAATTAATGCTAGAAAATTTAAATGAAACTAGTGATTTTATTGAAAAAGTAAAAGGTCAAACTTTCAAAGTTACTTATCTTGATAAATTTAATCTATCTGAGTTTTCATTGCGCCTACTTTTGCAGTTTGTAAATCAATTACAAAGTCTGTGTGCAATAGAAGTAGAAACTTTAGAAATTCACTTAGCAAGTGATGTATTTAAAAGTTGCAATACACCTGTTTATATCATCAACAATTATAAAACCATAGTCGATTATACGTATGATATAGAGCAACTAGAACCAAATTACAATTTTGATTTAAATGTTAAGGAAGTTTCAAAACTTCCGCATTATAGATATTTAGAATTTAAGTCCGATAAAATTTCTTTTAATATACGAATTGATGGAGGTATTGCGCATGGATTAAAGCCAATAGATTGGTTAGAGTCAGATCAGATGTCTTATAGCAATCAATTATTTAAAATAAGAAAAGATGTTTCTCACGATATAATCTATAATATAAATATTGAGGAATAATAACTATGCAATTCCCTCGCACACTTCAATACTACATTTGTACTATTATTAATCTTTAAAGAAGAGCTATGAATAAGAATACAACTGTTAATTGTCCAAATTGTAAGGAAGTTTTCAAAGTAGATGAAAGCGTATATTCAGATATTATAAAGCAAGTTAGAGACCAGGAATTTGCACAAGATTTGGCAAGCCGCTTGGGATCTGCTGAAAAAGAAAAAAATGCTGCTCTAAACCTTAAAGAAGCAGAGTTAAAAGGATCTTTTCAGGTGCAATTATCTGCAAAGGATACAGAAATAAATAATCTTAAATTTAAGAGTAAGGAAGAGCTAGCTGTCGAGTTGGCAAAAAAAGAAACACTTATTAGACAATTGGAATCTAAAGTTGAGAATGCTGATATAGTTAAAACACTAGAACTTTCCAATGCCGTTACTAGTGTTGAAAAAGAAAGAGATCAGTTAAAAAATGATTTAATACTTAAAGATTCACAAAGAGAGACTTTAGAAAAGTCATTGAAACATCAGTTCACAAATGATTTAATTGCAAAAGATGAGTTGTTAAAAATGAAAGATGGGGAAATAGCAAGGCTCCAAGATTTTAAGCAAAAGCAATCTACTAAGTTGTTGGGTGAAAGTTTAGAGCAACACTGCGAAATTGAATTCAATAAACTAAGAGCTACAGGTTTTCAGACCGCTTATTTTGAAAAGGACAATGATGCAAGAGGCGGAACCAAAGGCGATTATATTTATAAAGAAACTGATGCTGACGGGAATGAAGTAATGTCTATAATGTTTGAAATGAAAAATGAAAATGACCTAACTGCTTCCAAAAAGAAAAATGAAGATTTCTTTGCGAAATTAGACAAAGACAGAAAGGAGAAAGGTTGTGAATATGCAATTTTAGTTTCCTTATTAGAAGCAGATAATGAGTTTTACAATACCGGTATTGTTGATGTTTCTTATAAGTACGAGAAAATGTACGTTATACGCCCTCAGTTTTTTATTCCTATTATAACCTTGTTAAGAAATGCTGGTTTAAAATCTTTAGAATACAAAGCGGAGTTAAATATAGTTCGAAACCAAAACTTGGATATTACCAATTTTGAAGATAAAATAGAGGATTTTAAAGTTGGTTTTGCTCGTAATTACGATTTGGCAAGTCGTCAATTTAAAACTGCTATTACCGAAATTGATACTACCATAAAGCATTTAGAAAAAGTTAAAGCTGCTCTTAATTCTTCCGTAAACAATTTGCGATTGGCGAATGATAAAACAGAGAATTTAACCATAAAAAAACTTACTTTTGGGAATCATACGATGAAACAAAAGTTTGAGAACTTAAAGAATAAAATTTAAATATGATCACAGGAGAATTAAAATCACAAGTAGACAAGATATGGGAAGCCTTTTGGACAGGAGGAATTTCTAATCCATTATCTGTAATAGAACAGTTTACGTATTTACTTTTTATAAGAAGGTTGGATGAACGCCAGCTTTTAGAAGAAAAAAAATCGAATACTGTTGGCGTAGCTATTCAAAATGAAATATTTACACCAGCTCAAAAAGAATTAAGATGGAGTTCTTTTAAGAACAAAGATCCAGAATCTATGTTCGAAGCCTTTACCAAACCCATGGTTGGCGAGATGACGGTTTTTGACCATATGAAACAAGTAGGGGACTCTGCAGGGGTGTTTGCTGACTTTATGAGCAAAGCCACTTTTATTATTTCTACACCTCGTTTATTAGACCAAGTGGTGCAGTTGATTGATAAGATTGACATGAAAGACAGAGACACCAAAGGAGACTTGTACGAATACATGCTTTCTAAAATTGCCTCTGCAGGAACCAACGGTCAGTTTAGAACACCAAGACATATTATTAAGATGATGGTAGATATGACACAACCTAAAAAGGATGATGTTATATGCGACCCTTCTTCTGGTACCGCAGGATTTTTAGTAGCAGCTGGAGAGTATTTTAGAGATAATCATGAAGAGTTGTTTTTAGACAAGCCTTTTAGAGACCATTTTAACAATGAAATGTTTAATGGGGTAGAGATTGATGACACCATGATTCGTATTGGTGCTATGAACTTACAACTCCATGGTATAGAAAACCCTAACTTAATAAAGAATGATGCCCTTAGTGAAAGTGCTGGAGATATTAGAAGTAAATATTCTTTAATCTTAGCCAATCCGCCATTTAAAGGAAGTTTGGATTATGATGCCGTAGAGAATTCTATCTTGAAGATGGTGAAGTCTAAGAAGACAGAACTACTCTTTTTAGGACTAATCCTACGTATGCTTAAAACAGGGGGTAGAGCAGCTGTAATTGTGCCAGACGGTGTGTTGTTTGGAAGCTCTAATGCCCACAAGCAAATACGACAAGAACTCATTGAAAACCACAAACTAGATGCAGTAATTTCTATGCCTAGTGGAGTATTTAAACCCTATGCAGGGGTAAGTACTGCAGTACTCTTCTTTACTAAGACAGGTACAGGTGGCACAGACAAAGTCTGGTTTTATGACATGACCGCAGATGGCTATAGTTTAGATGACAAGCGTAATGAGATTAAGGACAATGACATTCCTGACCTTTTAAACAGATACCACAACCTTAAAGAAGAAACTACCAGAGCCAGAACAGACAAAAGTTTCTTAGTTCCTTTTAGTGAAATTAAAGACAATGAGTGGGATTTATCTATAAACAGATATAAAGAAATAGTTTATGAAGAAATAGTCTATGCTGAGCCTTCTGAAATTATAAAGGATATTGAAATTTTAGACAAAGACCGAAACCAAGCTTTTACTGCTTTAAAAGATCTGTTGAGATGATTTCAGTAGCATTAAATAGCGTTGTTGATTTCAAAAAGAAATCTGTTAAGCCTGAAGACATCATTGATGGAACTGCATATGTTGGTCTTGAACATATAACAGGAGATGGAAGTATCTCTTGTGAAATAGTGAATAATGGAGAACTAGCCAGCAATAAATTTCTGTTCACAGATGGACACATTTTATACGGGAAGTTACGTCCATATCTTAGCAAAACAGCTCTGCCAAGTTTTGAAGGCATTTGTAGTACAGATATAATACCTTTGAAACCAATAGAATCCAAAATTTCTAAAGAATATCTTTACTATTACTTACGTACTCCATTTATGGTGAAATATGCAACAGTAAGATGTTCTGGAGCAAATCTTCCACGAATAAGTCCAAAGGAAATTGAGAAATTCAAAATCCCATTACCACCACTAGACCAGCAAAAAAAGATAGCAGAAATTTTGGATGCAGCAGATGACTACAGACAAAAATCAAAAGCATTAATTACAAAGTATGAGGAACTGACACAAAGCCTGTTTCTTAATATGTTTGGAGATGATTCGGGAACATTAACTGAGTTAGGAGCCGTAATTAAACTTATAGGTGGTGGAACTCCAAGTAAAGAGAATGAGCAATTTTGGAATGGAGATATTCCTTGGGCGAGTGTTAAAGATTTAAAGTCAGATAGATTAGTCAAAACTCAAGATTTTATAACCCAATTAGGAGTTGACAATAGTACTACAAAAGTAATACCGATGGGAAGTTTAATAGTTGCAACAAGAATGGCTGTAGGAAGAGCTTCAATATGTGAAATGGATGTTGCTATAAATCAAGATTTAAAAGCGGTTCAAATTATTGGAGAAGTAAATATTGAATATCTATTATATTTATTCCAAAGTAAACAACATTACTTTGATTCAGTATCCTCCGGTGCAACTGTTAAAGGAATTAAAATTGATCATATTACAAAATTAAAAATTTATCTACCTGACTTATCTATCCAAAACAAATTTGCAGATAGAGTCCTAGCTATTGAAGAACAAAAAGCACAAGCACAGGCTAGTTTAGCCCAGGCAGAAGATTTGTTTAACAGCCTTTTACAAAGGGCATTTAAAGGGGAGTTAGCTGCATGAAATTAGTGGGATTACATATAAATCAAGCTTTATCTGCTTTAAAAGAGATGCTAATATGAGATGGCAGGAAGTTTTATCTAATGAGGTACTGGATATTAGGGATGGCACACATGATAGCCCTAAATACGTAGATTCTGGGTATCCACTAATAACATCAAAAAACCTAAAACAAGGAACAATTGACTTTAGTGATGTAAGTCTAATTTCTGAAGAAGATTATAATAATATAAATAAAAGATCTCGGGTAAATAAGGGAGATATACTCTATTCAATGATTGGATCTATTGGTAATTATGCCATAGTAAATAAAGAACCTGATTACGCTATTAAAAATGTTGCACTTTTTAAGTTTATTGATAAAAGATTATATAATAAATACTTTTTACATCTGATAAATTCTTTTGTAATAGAAAGACAAATACAAAAGAAAATGAAAGGCGGAACACAAAAATTTGTTTCACTTAAAATACTTAGGAATCTCAAAATCCCACTCCCACCACTAGACCAGCAAAAAAAGATAGCAGCCATTTTGGATGCAGCAGATGCCTACAGACAAAAAACAATAGCATTAATTACAAAGTATGAGGAACTGACACAAAGCCTGTTTCTTGATATGTTTGGGGATCCTGTGAAGAATCCTAAAGGGTGGAAAGAAAAGCAATTAGGTGAATTTATTAATAGCTTAAATACAGGTGTTAGTGTTAACTCTACTGATGAAAATTATTCAGATGATATGTTGGGGATATTGAAAACTAGCTGTGTTTATTCAGGAATATTTAGGCCAGAAGAAGCTAAAGTTATTAGAAAAGATGAATATGAGAGAATGAAGTTGAACCCTACTGCTGACTCAATAATCATTAGTAGAATGAATACTACTGAGTTAGTTGGAAAATCTGCATATATAGTAATTGATCATCCAAACTTATTTCTTCCAGATAGATTATGGCAAACAAAGAAAGGAGTTTTAGAGCATAATGTAAGATGGTTGTCAGAAGCTTTGTCCTTCCAAAGTTTTAGGAATGAAATTGGAAAAATTTCATCTGGAACAAGTGGAAGTATGAAGAACATTTCTAAAAAAAAATATTTAGGTCTAACTATGATCCATCCAAACCTAGAGCTCCAAAACCAATTTGCAGAAAGAATACAAGCCATAGAAGAACAGAAAGTACAAGCACAAGCCAGTTTAGCACAAGCAGATGATTTGTTTAACAGTCTATTGCAAAGGGCATTTAAAGGAGACTTGGTAAATTAAAACAACAAGATTTATGAGCAAACCACTATTTAAAGAAGTTAGTTATTCCTTATCCAAATTAATGGATGATGTAGAAATGGGAGAAATTGGATTGCCAGATATCCAAAGACCATTTGTGTGGAAAAACTCTAAGGTTAGAGATTTGTTTGATTCTATGTACCAGGGGTATCCGGTAGGGTATTTATTGTTTTGGGAAACTGATGCCGAAAAAGGAGTAAAACAAATAGGCTCACATAACCATCAAAAAGTTCCTAATTTATTAATTGTAGATGGGCAACAACGTCTTACTTCATTGTTTGCAGTGCTGAAAGGAATTTCTGTTGTAAGAGAAAATTATGAATCTGAAAAAATTGAAATTGCCTTCAAACCCTTAGAAGGTAAGTTTGAGGTAGCTGATGCAGGTATAAGAAGAAGTCCTGAATGGATTCATAATATAAGTACTTGTTTTCAAAGTGGCGCTAGTCAATATGCCATTGTGGGAGAGTATCTTAATAAGTTAAAAGAAATTAGAGAAGCAGACGGCAAAGAATTTACTGCTCAAGAACAAAAAACGTGTGAAATGTCTTTTCAAAAGTTGTTTGGTATTGGGGCTTTTCCTTTTACGGTTCTTCAGCTTTCTGCTGGTATAGATGAAGAACAGGTAGCTGAGGTTTTTGTGAGAATAAATTCTAAAGGAAAAACGCTTAATCAAGCAGATTTTATACTCACTTTAATGTCTGTTTTCTGGGAAGATGGTAGAAAAGAACTAGAAGCTTTTTGTAAAGCAGCACGTCTGCCAGATAAAGGAAAACCTGGTCCTTATAATTATTTTATAGATCCAGATCCTGCTCAATTATTAAGAGTATCCGTTGGTATTGGGTTTAGAAGAGCTCGTTTACAATATGCCTATTCCTTACTTAGAGGTAAAGATTTAGAAACAGGCAAACTAAGTAGTGCCCAACGAGAAAAGCAATTTGAAATCTTACAGACTGCCCAAAACAAAACTTTAGATCTTCAAAATTGGCACGATTTCTTGAGTATTATACAAAAAGGAGGCTTTAGAAGTTCTTCTATGATTAATTCTAAAGGAACCTTAATATATACATACATCTTGTATATTATTGGAAAAGAGGATTTCAAAGTACCCCACAAAGAGTTACAAAGTGCTATAGCACAATGGTTCTTTATGGCTATAATTACTTCTAGGTATGTTAGTAGTTCACCTGAATCTTCCATGGAAAGAGATCTTGCAGATTTTAGAGGCTTTACAAAAGCTGAGGATTTTTTAAACTGGATTAAAAACACAATTAAGTCAGAATTAACTACCGATTTTTGGGAGATGACTCTACCGGCAAGAATGGAAACATCCTCATCAACATCGCCACACAATAACTGTTATATTGCAGCCTTACATCTATTAGACGCAAGAGCCTTATTTTCGGATATTAGAATTTGGGATGCCCTTGATCCTACAACAAAAGCCAGAAAGAGTAAAGTTGAAAAACACCATTTATTTCCAAAGAACTATTTGAAAAGTTTTGGTTTAACAGGAACGAGAATAACCAATCAAATTGCAAATTTTGCTTTTATTGAATGGAGAGATAATATTAAAATTTCTGATGCACCACCATCTGAGTATGTTACACAATTTATAAAAGATATACCTCAAGACAAATTAGATAAGATGTATTATTGGCACGCTTTGCCTAAAGATTGGGAAGACTTAACCTATCATCAGTTTCTTGATGAGCGAAGAGTTTTGATGGCAAAAGTTACCAGAGATGGATTCAAACAACTGGAGAGAGGTGAAATCGTAGAAGAAAAGCCGGCAACTTTAGAGCAAATGATCGTACAAGGTGAAAGTATTTACACTGAGTTTAAGTCTACACTTAGGGTTAATTTGCATACTGGAGAAAAGGATAAACGAATGGAACACGCCTCTCTTAAAACAATCAACGGTTTTTTAAATTCAAAAGAAGGAGGTCATTTAGTTATTGGGGTAGATGACAAAGGTGCTGCTTTAGGTTTGAGTAATGATAAGTTTGAAAATGAGGATAAAATGGATTTGCATTTGGGCAATCTAATTAAATCACAATTAGGAGTTTCTACCATGTTGCATATTAAAGCACATTTTGAAGATTATCTCGGAGAAAGAGTTTTATTAGTTGAATGTAAGCCAAGTAAAGTGCCTGTCTATTTAAAAGTGGGTCAAGAGGAAGAGTTCTATATTAGAGCCGGAGGCTCATCTGCAAAGTTGACTCCAAGTCAAATGATAGAGTATGTAAAACAAAGGTTTAATTAAACGTAATGAGCAACTTCCAATTCCTACATAAAGAGTGGCCAGCCATTTTTAAAGAAGCAAAAGAAGCAGAACAGCTTACGGTAACTTCACCAAAGGCAAGTGCAATGATTGCAAGAAGTGCCTTGGAAAAAACGGTGCAATGGCTCTACCAAAATGATGAGGAATTAGAAATGCCTTATGATACCAAGCTGTCTAGCTTAATTCATGAGCAATGTTTTAGAGAAATTGTTAAACCTTCTATGTTTAGGGAAATAAACCTAATTCGTTTAACAGGAAATAATGCAGCCCACGGAAAGGCTATTTCTCATGATCAGTCTATTGCCAGTATTAAAAATCTCTTCAGATTTCTAAGTTTTTTAGGTATTTATTATAGTGAAGAGGAAGTGGATATTTCTACTTTTTCTATGGAATTAATTCCTGATGGGAACGAGCAAAAAGAGACCCTTAAAGCGCTACAGCAATTAGAGGATCAATTAGATAAAAGTAGAGAGAAAGATAAAGAAGAGCGTGCCCAAATTGAAGCTCAAGCTGCACAAATAGAGTTATTGCAAAAGCAGCTAGAAAACCAGCAAAAAGTAAATACAAAACGTAGAGTAGAAAGAGAGAAGGTAAAAGATCCAGAGAAAATTATTCCTATTTTAATACCAGAATCTGTTACTAGAAAACTCTATATAGATGTTTTATTAAAAGAAGCAGGTTGGGATATACTTACAGAAGGAAGAGAATTAGAGTATGAAGTAAAAGGAATGCCTAAAAGCACCAATCCTTCTGGTATTGGCTATGTAGATTATGTACTTTGGGGTAAAGATGGTAATCCTCTAGCAGTTGTTGAGGCTAAAAGAACTATGGCAGATGCCAGAAAAGGAAGGCACCAAGCAGAACTCTACGCAGATTGTTTAGAAACTATGCACGGGCAACGCCCTGTTATCTTTTACACCAATGGATTTGAAACCTTTATTTGGGACGATACTTTTTATACAGACAGAGAAATTCAAGGGTTTTACACCCAAGATGAAGTACAGCTTCTTATAGACAGAAGAACTACCAGAAAAGACTTAAGAACCTTTAAGGTAGATATGAATATAGCAGGAAGAGTTTACCAATTAGAGGCTATAAAACGAGTCGCTGAAAATTTAGTAGTAAATGGTAAAGACGGGAGTCTTAGAGGAGCTAAAAGAGAGAGTTTGCTAGTTATGGCAACAGGTAGTGGTAAAACCCGAACTTCAGCTGCTATTGTCGATATGCTTACTAAATGCAACTGGGCTAAAAGAGTCTTGTTTTTAGCGGATAGAAATGCTTTAGTCACCCAAGCAAAAAATGCTTTTAAAGAGCATTTACCGGAACTTTCTGCTGTAGATTTAACCAAAGAAAAAGAGGATGGTAGTGCCCGATTAGTCTTTTCTACCTATCCAACAATCATTAATAAAATTGATAAGGTAAAAACAGAAGCACAAAGATTTTATGGTGTTGGTCATTTTGACCTTATTATTATTGATGAAGCCCACCGTTCGGTATATCAAAAGTACAGAGCCATATTCGATTATTTTGATGCTATGATTATTGGGCTTACTGCTACCCCAAAAAAGGAAATAGACCGTAATACTTATGGGCTATTTGGAATTGAGGATGATAACCCAACCTTTGCTTATGAATTAAACGTAGCTGTTGATCAAGGTTTTTTAGTGCCTCCAAAAGCTGTGAGTGTTCCGCTTAAATTTCAAAGAGAGGGCATTAAGTATGCAGAGCTGTCGGAAAGAGAAAAAGAAGAATATGAAGAAAAGTTTGGAGATCCTTCTAACGAGGATGCTCCAGACACTATAAGTAGTGCAGCCCTAAATAGATGGCTATTTAATACAGACACTGTAGATAAGGTGTTAGAGCACCTTATGAATGCTGGTATTAAGGTAAGTGGAGGT
>Ga0308003_1000586_pt1 | contig 16420 bp, 19 predicted proteins | sample Neamet36_FD_203159 | JGI IMG/M metagenome (GOLD analysis project Ga0308003, IMG submission 203159) | Marine microbial communities from water near the shore, Antarctic Ocean - #36 | ecosystem: Environmental > Aquatic > Marine > Unclassified | place: Southern Ocean | collected 2014-06-06
ATTTGCAAAATTTACTGGATATGCAAAAACGATTTTGGGGTCTTCTTCAAAATTTTAAACAACTGGGATATAACTGTCTAAAATTTACAGGTTTAATCACAGATGTAATTGTAGCAAACTCAGCTCAATCTCTATCAGAGTTATTTCCACAAAAGTTACAGTTCACGGCACGTTTAGAAAACCAAACTGCTAAACTTTTGTCTAAATTAATTATCCTAAAATTAAAAAAAATTGTAAAGCTTAAAGGTTTTTACTCTTCAGTTATGCGCAATCCTCATTTTGTGTGTTCTAACAAAATAGTGGTGAGAGAATGTATACAAAAAATCAGTTCCATTAAATAAAATTTTTAACTTGTAACAAAAGCGGGTATAGGTGAATCGGTTACACCATTAATTTTCCACATTGAAAGTTACCGGTTCGAATCCGGTTACCCGTTAATTTTGTCATAAGGTAAGTTAAATTACAATCGTATAAAAAGGGAGTATAGTTTAGTTGGTAGAACGCCTGTTTTGCATACATGTAGCATAGGTTCGAATCCTATTATTTCCAAATAAGCTAAACAAATAATACGTACACCTAATGCATTTGAGGTTAAATTTAAAAAAGGTTCTTTTACAAAAATATGACGCGTTGGACTGTCAAAGTACTGAGTTATCTTCAGATGTTTCGGAAATGCATTTGATCCAAAATCATAATGCAGTACTTAAGAAAAATCATAGTGCTTACCATAAAACGTTAGCCCTAGAGTTTTTGTCAACACAGAAAGTGTTGCATAGTACAGCGTCAAAGTCGCATCAATTAAACAACAAGGTAGTTACCACAATAAGAAAAGATAACTACTTTCTTCTTCTAGACTATTTTACCAACACCATTCTGTTGTCTACTAAAAGTAAAAATGTAATAAAAACACATGGTAACCTTACTTTAAAAAATTACTTAGTTGTATCAGAAAATCCTATTTCTTTCATTTCTATTATAATCAAAAGCAAATCGTGTATTCAATAGATGGTGTATAGCCAAATCGGTAAGGCAGTGGCTTTTGATGCCGTCATGTAAAGGTTCGAGTCCTTTTACACCAGAATCTAAACTTATGCTCACTTGGTGAAATTGGTAGACACGATGGATTTAAAATCCATTCCTTTTTGGGTACTGGTTCAAGTCCGGTAGTGAGTACAGAATGTAAAATTTTATAAAATACAAATTAGAAACTTATTATTAAAATGCAAATTTTAAAACAACCTTTACTATCAATAGTAAACGATCATTTAGTGGACTATCCTACACCAATTAATATTCATTACGCTTGAAGTTTCGGGTTTCTAGCATCTATGTGTTTAATTATTCAAATTTTAACAGGTATTTTTTTAGCTATGCATTATACCACTCATGTAGATCTAGCTTTTGCTAGTGTTGAACATATTATGAGAGATGTCAACTTTGGTTGGTTGCTACGCTATTTACATGCAAACGGTGCTTCTATGTTTTTTATTGTTGTCTATATGCATGTATTTAGAGGACTTTATTTTGGATCTTATGCCGCACCGCGTCATTGGGTATGGGCATTAGGAGTCTTGATACTTTTACTTATGATATTAACAGCTTTTATTGGTTATGTTTTACCATGAGGACAAATGAGTCTATGGGGAGCAACCGTTATTACTAATCTCGTATCAGCAGTACCTTTAGTAGGTGATTCTATTGTAACTTGATTATGGGGGGGATTTTCTGTAGATAACGCAACTTTAAATAGGTTCTTCAGTTTACATTACTTACTTCCGTTTATTATTGCTGCGGCAAGTTTAGTCCACATAGCGATTTTACACCAAGATGGTTCAGGAAACCCTCTGGGTATCGATTCTACAGTTGACAAAATTTCTTTCCACCCTTATTTTATAGTTAAAGATTTCCTGGGTTTAACATTGTTCATTATTTTTTTCTCAATGTTTGCATATTTTAATCCCAACATTTTAGGGCATTCAGATAATTACATTGAAGCGAACCCTATGGTTACGCCTGCTCATATTGTACCCGAGTGGTATTTCCTACCCTTTTATGCAATTTTAAGAAGCATTCCCCACAAATTGGGTGGTGTTATCGCTATGGTATTGGCTATTGTAGTATTAGCTCTTTTACCTTGAATTCATAGCACAGAGATAAGAAGTTCTCGTTTTAGGCCTATTTATAGAGTACTTTACTGAACTATAATTTCTTGTTGTTTGATTCTAGGTTGAATAGGGGGTATGCCTGTAGAAGATCCTTATATTGTAATAGGCCAAGTAGCTAGTATTTTTTATTTTGTTTATTTCTTAGGTGTATTACCATTGCTCGGCAAGGTAGAAAAATTTTTACTTTCAATCAAATAATCTTAAACATTTTTAGTTTAACAGGATAAAACACTAATCTTCTAAATTAGATATGAAGGTTCAAGTCCTTCAAGATGTATAAATATAAAGAGGCGGGAAGAGCTCGGTTGGTTTGAGCAATAGATTGTGATTCTAGAGGTCGTGAGTTCAAATCTCATTTCCCGCCCTCTTGTCTTGTAGGTAGAGGGACTTGAACCCCCACAACGTTCTGTCACTAGAATCTAAACCTAGCATGTCTACCAATTCCATCATACCTACGAATTTCTATTTACGTAAATTAATAAACTTAATTGCACCTGTGAAATCACGAGACAACTGTACACTAATTTGTTGTTTCCTAACATTTGATTTTTGGTGCATGGTTAAAACAATAGCCCCTACCATAGCAATAAGTAAAATGAATCCTGAACTTAAAAATATAAAACTAAACTCTGTATACAACACTCGGCCTACAACTTCAATGTTATTTAAACCGTCGTTTTCTAATATTCAATTATTCCAATGTAACGTAGACAAGAAATCTGAATTCACAAATTCAAAGTTGATATTTAAACCACTAACCAATTGGAAAGCTAAACTTGAAAAAATAATCAGGCTTAAAGGTACTTTAGACCAATTATTAGCTTTGAACGAAAGGGGTTTAACATTTAACATCATTACCACAAATAAAAAAAGTACAGCAATAGCCCCTACGTAAACAATAAGTAACATGAAAGCTAAAAACTCTGCTCCCGACAACAATAGTAACCCAGCAACATTGCAAAAAACTAGTATCAAAAAAAGTACTGAATGTACAGCATTCGTTAAGTTTATAACCATAAAGGCTGATATAAAAGCTAAACTTGAAAAAATGTAAAATAGGATTAGTTCAATATGCATTACTCTTATTTTAATTAGCGAAAAAAGAGATTCGAACTCTCAACTTTAACCTTGGCAAGGTTACACTCTACCAATTGAGTTATCTTCGCGACCCGTGACGAGACTAAACGCTCTTGTATTTAACAAGATAAAGCTATAACTTTATGTTTTAATAAACTAATAACTTTTCCTGGGTTTAATCCTTTGGGGCAACTTCTAGTACAATTCATTATAGTATGACATCTAAGTAGTTTCATCTTATTATTTAAAGCTACAAGACGATTTGTAGCAGAGCTATCTCTTGTGTCAATTATTCACCGATATGCTTGTAACAACACAGCAGGTCCTAAATATTTATCGTGATTTCATCAATAGCTAGGGCAGCTAGAAGAGCAGCAAGCACACAAAATACATTCGTATACACCATCTAATTCTATTCTATCTACTTTAGATTGTAAGTATTCTACATTAGCGGTATTACTAGATTGTAGCCAAGGTTTGACTGATTTATGTTGTGCATAAAAATTTGAGAGATCTGGAACTAAATCTTTAATAACATACATGTGAGGTAACGGGTACACAACTGTAAACTTTGTATCTTGCTTTAGCGCACTTAAGCATGCTAGCGTATTTTTACCATTAATATTCATGGAGCAAGACCCGCAAATACCTTCTCGACACGAGCGTCTAAAAGTTAAGGTGGGATCTTGTGTTTCTTTAATCTGTATTAACGCATCAAGGACCATAGGCCCACAATTTTCCATACTTATAGGGTAAATAGCCAACCAAGGACCTTGGTTTACATTAGGGTTTCATCTATACACTCTTAAGAATTTAAGAGATTGTAAGTACGCACCATTGGTTACTTTTATTTGGTTACTTTTTTGTAAAAACATGTTTTAGAGATTGTTTATAAATTGAAGTGAAAGTAGACATATAACAAATAAAATAACTGACTTATTTAACTTGTTATTTTCAAGAGTGTAACCTAAGCTTGATTTTATGTGACGTAACCCATTTAACATGTGGTAAGACAATATTAATCCCAATAAGAATTTAGTAAGTTGAGAATTTCCTAGTGTACAAATAATTTTCAACAAATAATTTAATTCTGCTGGCGACACTCATAGATACAATTTAAGGATGTAAATAATTAATAACACATAAAATAATATAACAATCGCTGACAATCGATGCCAAATAGAAAGTAAGGAACCAGTTTGTGGCAAATAAACTGTAAGGTGAGGAGAGATAGGCCTGTTAAAAGATTTAATGAACATCTATTAAATATGTTGTAAATGTGTGTCTAGAACGAGAGTTGAACTCGTGACACAAGGGTTTTCAACCCAATGCTCTACCACTGAGCTATCTAGACAATGAATCGGATTGTCGGGAGGAACAGGATTCGAACCTATGATAAGTAATACTTATAACAATTTTCAAAATTGGCGCTTTAAACCACTCAGCCATCATCCCTGCAACTATTATTTTAGGGTAACAGGATTCGAACCTGTAATCTTTTATGCCCAAGACAAATATGTTAACCTTTACACTATACCCTAACAAAAAAAAAGAAATCCTAAGAAAATAGAATTAAAAAAGCCATCATTAAAGCAAATAAAGCAACTGCTTCTGTTAACGCGAAACCTAAAATAGTATAAGCAAATAATTCCTGCTTTAGAGAAGGATTTCTAGCAAAAGCCATAACTAATGACCCAAACACAATTCCAACTCCAGCTCCAACTCCTGTAAGACCTATAGTAGCTAAACCAGCTCCTATCATTTTTGCACTTTGTAAAGTAACGTTCATTTTTATTAAAATTTTTTTATTTATTACCCTCTAAGCGTAATATCGAAAGCTAGGATTGGATTTGAACCAACATATAAAAGATTTGCAATCTAACGCATAACCATTTTGCTACCTAGCCGTAGTACACTAGCAAAAGCAGGACTTGAACCTACGACTCTTAGATTATGATTCTAATGTTCTACCAACTAAACTATTTTGCCTTTCTTTTTTATAAGCGTCTTTGACGTGCAACCCTACACCCGTTATGTGGTAAGGCAGTAAGATCTTGTATGGATAACAAGTTTATTTCAGTAGACGATAAAGCCTTGGTAATCGACTTTTTATTCTTATTTAAACCTTTAAGTTTTAAATGTATATGAGAAAACCCTAAACTTGAAGACTTAACTATAATACTCACAACGGAATTGTAAACGATAGTTGAAACAGACTTCCTCAAACCTCTAGACTTTTGACATCCTGCTGAAGTTCAAAGAAGTACATCGCCTGTCAAGTTTGTAAAAGTACAAATAACATTATTAGATGTAAATAAAACAAAAAGTATACCTGTTTTTTTCACGTTAATTTTTTAATAGGAGTATTAACCAACCAAGATTCTCAAAACAAAATAATAGTCTTGGTAAAACTTGTATTACATCCGAGTTCGGTATGGGATCGGGTACTTAACAACACGGTTTTTTAAGTTAATACTATATTACAATTATTCTCACTCTAAAGCACCTTTACACCATTCATAAACGAAACCTACTGTTAAAACAATTAAAAATATGATCATGGACCAGAAGCCAAATATAGGTATTTGGCCAAGGGTTACCGATCAAGGAAATAGGAAACTAATTTCTAAATCAAAAATAAGAAATAATATAGCAACCAAGTAAAACCTTACGTCAAAAGTTGCTCTAGCATCATCAAATGGATTAAAACCACATTCGTAAGCGCTTACTTTCTCTTGGTCAGGTTTTTGAGGAGTTAGTACAAATGACAAGGCAAAAATGACTACTGATAATACAGTAGATATTGTAAAAAATACTAAAATGGTGGAGTACTCCGTAAATAAAATATTCATTGTTTTTAAATTAAGGTAATCAATCTAACGTTAGTAATAATCCAGCTACAAAAAAAACTCAACCTAATGCTAGTGGTAAAAATATTTTCCAACCTAACCTCATTAATTGGTCATACCTGTATCTCGGGAAAGCAGCACGGACTCAAATAAAACCAAATAAAAGGCAAGTTGTTTTTGCACTAAATCAAAAAGCACCTGGTATTCAATAAAATAGTGCAATATTAAGCGGTGGTAACCAACCCCCTAAAAAAAATATAGTCGTTAAACTACACATTAAAATCATATTAGCGTACTCACCTAAGAAAAATAGAGCAAAACCCATTGCTGAGTACTCTACGTTGTAACCTGCTACCAACTCAGCTTCCGCTTCAGGCAAATCAAAAGGTGCCCTGTTAGTTTCAGCTAAAATAGAAATATAGAACATGATCAAAATGGGAAATAAAGGAATTCCGTACCACATGTATTGTTGTGCTAAAACAATTTCAGTAAAATTTAATGAGCCCGCACAAAGTAGCACGTTTATTAATATCAAACCGATTGAAACTTCATAAGATACCATTTGCGCAGCAGAACGCAATGCGCCTAAAAACGCATACTTTGAATTACTTGACCAACCTGCTGTTATGATACCGTATACACCCAACGACGATATAGCTAATACGTATAATACCCCAGCATTTATATCAGAATAAACACAACCTTCATTTATAGGCAACACGCATCATGAAACTAATGCTAGTAAAAAAGTTAGTATAGGAGCTAAGATGAAAATAGTTAAATTTGCACTGGAAGGTAAAATTGTTTCTTTTACAAACAACTTAAGAGCATCCGCTAAAGGTTGCAAGAGACCAAACAACCCTACAACATTAGGACCTTTTCGGCGTTGCATTGAAGCCATTACTTTCCTCTCAGCAAGAGTCATGTACGCTACAGCTATAAGTAATGGAACGATTAGCGTAAGCGATTTTATAATAGAGCTTAAGATTAACATGTTATTATAATTTAAAATGTACTATCCTAAAATAGGAAAAGACATACGCGACAAAAAAAAAGATAAAAGCTCTAGGTCTACAAAAAGAAACATTACTAAGAATGTAAATAAACCCAAAAATAAAGATGTACTCTTACTAATTGGGTAAGAAACTGTCCACACGGGTAAGTTCTCGAAGTACATAATTTTTATTAATCTTATATAATAAAAGCAAGCAATACAACTCATTATAACAGCAAACACGGCCAAAGCGTAAGCATTATTTTGTAATAAGGCAAGCAAAACAAATAATTTTGCGAAAAAACCCACTAAGGGTGGAATACCTGCCATAGAAAATAAAAAAATAGACAGTGTTAAAGATAATACAGGATTAAAGTATGATAACCCTTTAAAATCTTTGAGATAACGAATTTGGTAATGCTTTGGATACTGATAGTAACGGAATGCTGATAAAGACAAGAAAATGCCTAACATAGTAATTATATACGCAGATATGTAAAACAGAATGCTAAAAACACTCTCTACTTCACCAGTACTGAATCCTATTAAAAGAAAACCCACATGATTTATTGAACTATAAGCAATAAAACGTTTCCACCTTGTTTGAGAAAAAGCACCTAAAGTTCCAACCAGTACCGATAAATAAGCACAAAATATTATTATTTTTTGCCATGAAAAAATGAAATCATGGAAACCTATAAAGCAAAAACGTAAGAGTAAAGTAGTTATAGCTAACTTGGGTAGAATTGAAAAGAAAGCTGTAATTGACGTTGGGGCTCCTTCATATACATCAGGAGACCACACATGAAAAGGTGCTGCACTTAACTTAAAAAGAAATGCAGTACTCACAAAAATAATACCTATGTTTATGCCTAATTCGGACCCTGTTTTATCCAAAAGTGATCCTGTAAAAAATAAAGAAAAATCGTAGAAATTTGTTAATCCCGTTAAACTATATAAAATAGATGAACCGAATAACAAGAGAGCTGACGAGAAAGCTCCTAAAATAAAATATTTTAGGCCAGATTCTGTAGAAAATTCTGAAGTTCGTTTGAAACTAGCTAAAACATAAAACACTAGGCTTTGAAACTCTATAGAAAGATACACCGATAACAAGTCTATTGCTTGTACTACAAATAACATGCCTGTTACAGCTAAAAGAGTTAATATCCAGTATTCGAATGAATTTATTTTCTCATTTACTACGTAAGAAGTAGACAGAAAAAACCAAAAAAGGTATGCACCCAGAAGTATTAGCTTAGATCCATATGCGAGTGAATCATTTACCAATAAATTATTCCAAGCCAAAAAATTGTACTGGGGACTTAAAGACGCCATTAAAAAACCGAAAGAACCGACCTGGAAACTTAACCAACCTACAACGTTACTAACTACAGGAAAACCTGCTTTTTGCGAAGTACTAAGCAATACGCCATAAACAAGCAAACAACAACAAGATCCTAGTATAAAAATTTCTGGCAGAATTGTATAAATATCATAAAAAGAGATAGCCATTATAAGTTATAAGAAAAATTCTATAGTACAAAAAATAATTTTCAGGAAACAAAGCCTTAAAAAGATTAAAAATAATAATTGGGTATATTGGTCGTGTACATAATCAGCTATTATTGATTCTAGGCCAGATTTTGCATGAACAAAACTGAAACCTACAACTAAAAATACAATTTCTACGTCTACCAGAAACCCTGGTATTAACGCAACTGCTGAAAGACGGACTGCATGCCACATACCAAAAAAATTTACATTAACTTGTTGCATAATTAAGTAATTTTAATACATATTAGTTGTTCCAATAAGTTAACAACAGATACGTGCATTTCATTTAAAAAAACATTTGGATAAACACCCATTCACATGGTAGGAATAACCAATAAAAAGAGAATTCAGAATTCTCTACGAGAAACATCTTGAAATACTGTAAAGTACTGTGTTTTTAAAACTCCAAATGCGACTCGATTTAGTAACCAAATTGAGTAAGCAGCTCCTAGTATCATACTTGTAGCTGAGAAAAAGGTTAAAACAGTACTTACCTGAAAAGAACCTATTAAGACGAGAAATTCCCCAATAAAACTACTTGTACCTGGGAATCCTATGTTTGCAAAACTAAAAAACATAAAAAAAACAGTGAATAAAGGCATAACCTGAACTAATCCACTATAATATTTAATGATTCTAGTATGATGTCTATCGTACAAAATTCCTATACAAAGAAATAAAGCAGATGAAACTAAACCGTGACTTAGCATAAGAATAATACTACCTTCAATACCTTGTGTATTCAAAGTAAAAATTCCTATTGTAACAAAGCCCATGTGCGAGACAGACGAATATGCAATGATTTTTTTCAAATCTATTTGACGTAATGTTGTTAACGAAGCGTAGACAGCAGCAATTAAACTCAGCATAAATACAAGAGGAGAAAAATAAATTGTAGCTACTGGAAACATAGGTAAAGAAAATCTTAAGAAACCGTAACCACCCATTTTTAACAATATACCCGCCAGTATTACAGAACCTGCTGTTGGTGCTTCTGCGTGTGCTTCGGGTAATCAAATATGAAAGGGAACCATAGGAATTTTAACCGCAAGACTAGCAAAAAAAGCTAATCATAAAACTAGTTGTTTATTCTCGGAAAATTCTGTATGCCAAAGAACCTGGAGGTCAGTTGTACCAGCTTGGAAGTATATTACTAAAATAGCTAGAAGCATTAAAAGGGAGCCTGTAAGAGTATACAAAAAGAACTGATAAGCTGCTCTAATTTTACGATCCCTTGATCCTCACACTCCTACTATAACAAACATAGGCATTAATACGCTTTCAAAAAATATATAAAATAACAATAAATCTAAAACACAGAAAACTTGTATAAGCAAGAACTCTAATACCAGAAAGCAAATAAGATACTCTTTTACTGAGTGTGTTACCGAACCCCAACTTACTAAAACACATAATAAAATAAGGAAAGTTGTTAGAATAATAAAAAATAAAGAAATCCCATCAACCCCAATCGTATAATACAGGTTAAACGATGGTAACCAGCTAGTAGTAAGCAAAAATTGAAATGAGGGATCTGAGGAATCAAATTCTAACCATAAAAAAAGAGAAGATAAAAAAGAAAGGCCTGCAACACTAAACGTCACATCTCTGCACAAGTTTTTTGATGAGGCTGGTATAAATAATAAAACAACAGTACCTATAAGAGGTATTACAGATGTGATTAAAAGAGGATTAAAGCCACTCATTTACAACTAATTTTAATTTGTGAGTCTAGACTGACTTGAACAGTCAACCTTACGCTTATCAAGTTGCAATTGGAAACACTACGTCAGCGTAGTACAACCTTTGCTCCAAAACCAAACGCGATAGTTTCCTATCATTAGGCTCCTTATTTACTTAAACAAGTAAATATGTAAATAGCAGTTTAATTTTTATTTTACAAAAAACTTTTTACTACTAAATACAATCCTATAATTCTTAATACGTTTTAATTTTTTTGTCTTATGAGATTTTTAGGACCCTGCTTTATAACGAGGTTTTTAGAGAGTTAGAGATTGTATACGCTACAATCTCTCAAATTAACCTAACTATGTTAAAGTAACGATATTTTCAACAGGTTTCTGTATGTGGCCTTGAATCTACTACGGTAAAATAATTTCACCTAGCTCCAATTTTACAATTGTAGGCTCCGAATAAACGTTAAACTCCATAACGGTAAGACTTTCACTTACACAAAAAAATTACTTAAAGAAAAGTTTCTATACATAATATATTAATATTTTTGTATAAACGTAACACACGCGTATGCTCTAACCTTTAAGCTATAGACTCGAATAAATAGTTTAAATAAAAAACAGGGTTAGTAAACAAATACTAACCAAAACTAAATTTAAATTGATGCTGAGAAATGGGTTAAATAGAATACTACATAAAAACAGCAACCCAGCAACTATAAAGAAAATGTAATGAGTTATTTGCCCACTTTGAAGATCAGCAATGATTTTTGATCATTTAGGAATAACACGCGACAAACCAGTAGGAAACGCTAACTCTACAAATCCCCTATCTATGTTTTTAAATGAAATGAAATAACCGAAATTCATTAAAGGCTTAACAATTAAAGAATTGTTTAATTTATCTAAATACCATTTTTTATTAAGAATGAACCCTAAAAAAATGATTATTTTATTATATTGACAAATTGAGTAAAACCAAATAGGAAAAACATTTAATAAAGTAGCCAATAATATACCACTTAAACTGATAAAAAAAGGGAGCCATTTTATTGTAACCGGTAACCATTCAGCCTCGAACATATGCGAGTGCTGCGGTAGTACAAATATAGAAGAACCCCAAAAACTGGTACCGAAACCAACAAAAAGATCTCTTGTTAAATAGCCTACCCATAAACTTCCCAGTGCTAACACAATTAAGGGAAAAAACATTAAAAAAGAAGACTCGTGTATATTTTTTACTAAAGGTCTATTTATGTTAGAATTGTTTAAAAAAGTTAAGTAAATTAATCTAAATGAATAAAAAGATGTAAAAAAAACAGCAATGCTGCCCAACCAACAAGAGAAAAAACCGTAAGAAAAGGCTAAATTACTATAACCTGATACTTGTGACAACTCCAAGATAAAATCTTTAGAATAAAAGCCTGTTAAAAAAGGAAAACCTGTTAAAGCTAAAGAACCTATTAACATTAAAGAATAAGTTAAAGGTAAGAACCTCACTAAAGACCCCATACGACGCATGTCCTGCTCGTCAGAAACAGCATGTATAACTGAACCTGCACTTAAAAATAAAAGTGCTTTAAAGAAAGCATGGTTCGCTAAATGAAACATACTAACATTATAACAAGATAAACCACATGCAAAAATCATGTAGCCCAACTGGCTACAAGTTGAATAAGCAATTACCCTTTTTAGGTCATTCTGAAAAACACCAGCAATAGCAGCGAAAAAAGCTGTTAAGGAACCAAAAATAGTTAAAATAAATAACGTGAAAGGACAATATTCTAACAAAGGAGAAAATCTTACCATCAAGAAAACACCTGCTGTTACCATGGTTGCTGCGTGAATTAGGGCTGATACAGGAGTTGGTCCCTCCATTGCGTCAGGTAATCAAGTGTGCAAACCAAGTTGTGCAGATTTACCCACAGCACCTACAAATAGCAAACAGCTTGCTAACGTCAAACCATGTACTTTTACCCCCATAAATATAAAACTGTAAGAAGATAAAAGTGGGACACATGAAAATATTGTTAGGTAGTCAACTGAATTGAACATAAAAAATATTGTCAAAATACCCAAACTCAAACCGAAGTCACCTATACGGTTTACCACCAAAGCTTTTATTGCCGACTGGTTCGCAGCTAATCTTGTATGCCAAAAATTAATTAATAAATAGGATGCTAAACCTACACCCTCCCAGCCTAAAAACATTTGAATTAAATTGTCTGCAGTTACCAAAACTAACATAAAGAATGTGAAAATTTCTAAATAAGCCATAAACCGAGGTATGTGAGGATCTGTTTCCATGTACTTAATTGAATATAAATGTACTAGACTAGAAATAGTTGTAATAATAACCAACATAGTAACAGTTAAACTGTCAAATAGAAACCCTCAATTTACCGAGAAAACACCTGAACTAATTCAATTCACTAAGATTAAATAGCAAGGAGTCCCTCCTAGACCTACTTCATAAAACGCTATAAACGAAAGTATCATAGAAAAACTAACACAAATTGTAGAAACTAAACTTGACCCATAACAACCAAGCCATCGACCACCAAAGCCTGAGATTACAGCCCCTATTAAGGGTAATATAATAATTAATAAATACATAGTTAGTACGTGTGTTTTACTTAGTTGTTGTAGTATAATTTATAACTACGTGAATTTATTTGAATTGACTCTAATGCTATTTGATCACAATGCAGTAATATATTTAAAGTACTATTTATAATCATGCTATCAACAAAAGATAAATTTAAATTATGTGTGGTGTTTTTTAATAAAAATTTTGAAGAATAAAAATGCTTCAGAGTACTTAAACCTTCGTTTACGATTTGAGTGAATACAATTTGATTGCGTAAAGATGTCTCGTGTGTAATTTGCGATTCTTTTAAATTAGCTTCTACAACTAATTTCCTAGATTTTATAGATTTTAAAAACAAAGGAAAAAAGAAGTGAGTAAGTACCATGTAAGAAACTAAAAATATAAAAAATAATCAAAAAAGTTGGGTGAATATAATAATACGATCTAATTGTGGCATGATATAGTAATTTTAGTGCATATCCAACACATCATTTAAATAGATGCATGTTAATAAAGTAAATACATAAGCTTGCAAACCTGCAATGCCTAACTCGAGACCAATTAAGGCTAAAAGAAGTGCTAAAGGTATAACATGTAAAAAAGCCATTAAACCACCTGCAGACAACATTGTTCACGCAAATCCTGCAATTATTTTCAACAGTGTATGTCCTGATGTCATATTTGCAAATAAACGAATTGAAAGTGTAAATACTTTAACAATATAAGAGATAAATTCAATTGCTACTAATAAGGGTACTATAACCAAAGGCACTCCTTTAGGTAAGAATAACGCAAATAGTTTTAAGCCATGAGTCTGGATACCTATAATATTTATACCTATATAAATTGATAAGGCTAGACCAAATGTAAAAACTATATGACTAGTCGCTGTAAAAGTGTAAGGTACCATACCAACTAAATTACAAAAAAGTAAAATCAAATGTAGAACAAATATAAAAGGAAAATAACGTTCGCCTTTAGAGCCTAAGTTCTCCTGTACCATATTAGAAGTTACTTCGTAAAGAAACTCTTCTACGCACTGTCATTTATTTGGTATTAGAGTGTTTTTATAAAAACTTAGACTTGTTTTTAATATTAATAAAAAAGAAGCCAAGAATAAAAATAATGACGAATTAGTAAATGAAAAATTATAACCGCTTAAACTAAGGGGGAGGATGGTAACAATTTCAAATTGTTCCAGAGGACTTGCTATGACAAAAGAAAACATGTTCCTAAAAACTTTTATTTCCAGGAGAAGAAGGAATCGAACCTTCAACCTTTGATTTTGAAAATCAGAACTCTAACCTATTGAGCTATTCTCCTTACTAACAGTAACAATAATAAACTAGAGAGAATAGGATTCGAACCTATGGTAATTGGATAATAAATAGATTTACAGTCTACCGCTTTAAACCACTCAGCCACCTCTCTATTTCACAAATTTAGGGTACTTTCTAATTCACCAAATTATTTCTTTTTACCGTATTTTGATCGGCTTTGCTTACGCTTACTTACTGGATGAAGATCGCAAACACCTCTTACAAAATGATATTTTACACCCGGTAAATCTTTAACCCTACCGCCACGTACAAGTACCATTGAGTGATCTTGCAAATTGTGCCCTTCTCCAGGAATGTAACCAATAACAAGTTTGCCTGTAGACAATTTAACCTTAGCTACTTTCCTCTCAGCTGAATTAGGTTTTTTAGGATTGGTTGTATACACTTTAATGCATATACCCTTTTTTTGGGGATTACCATTTAAAGCTGCTGACTTTTTACCGCAAGATTTTGCTTTTCGAGGTTTTTTTATTAACTGTGTAAAAGTTGGCATGCATGATTTTTTTATGCTAAGCAATAATGGACTTGAACCATTAACCGTTTCAGTGTAAATGAAACACTCTACCAATTGAGTTAATTGCTTAAGTACTAAATAAATTTTATATAAGATTTACTATACAATAAATAACTGCTTTAAGCGAAAACATATTATAAAAAACGCTAATTCTGCAATAAGTGATAAATAAAATAGGACAATTATCTGTAATGTAACATCTGGTGGTATTACCAAGTAAAATAAAAATATTAAAATAAATAGAAACTGTTTTCTGTATAGAGAAAACAAAAAAAATGTGTACGTTGTAGTGTAAGAAAACAGTAAAGTAATAAATGAACAAAGAAGTAAATGTAAAGCAGTACTTAATAAATTATAAAATTGGCTTGTTCAAAGCAAATATTCTTGAATGCGAACGTTGACAATTACCTCAAAGAACGCCTGCGTACTTTGCATTTCCCAATAAAAACAAAATTTAAATATTCCGGGTAATAAAAATACATACGTTGTTAAAAAAACTATTACTCACAAATTAAACATACCCATTAAATAAACTTGTAAAATCTTTAATTGGTAAACATACAGGCAGGGGACTAAAAAAAAGTATAAATGGTAAGAAAATAAAGGGAAAACAACGACAGAAGTTACAAATATTGCACTTTGAATAACAGAATTAATTAAATCAGTTACACGTGTTGCAATTAAAGTGCTGTACCCTAAATTTATTAATGGTTTAACTTCCAATAGTAGAAATATGTCGACAAAATAGAAAGTAATTAAAAACGAAAGTAAAAAGCTAAAAAGGGTGTAGTATACACGTCAAGATAATTCGGATAAATACAACTTAAAAACAGGTGTTGCTATAAACGTTTTAATGGAAACAATATTTTGTTGAGTGTATTAGGACTTGAACCTAAGATCTATAAATTAAAAGTTTACTGCTTTACCAAACTAAGCTACACACTCTTTTAGTGCCTGGAAAGACTTGAACTTTCATTAATAAATTCGTAGTTTACCACTTTATCCTGTTAAGTTACAAGCACTAAACGCGGAAAGAATGGGATTTGAACCCATGGTACAAAACATGTACGATGACTTAGCAAGTCATTGCCTTAAACCTCTCGGCCATCCTTCCTCTGTATAGTGGGCTTTTAATCCCAGGAAATTAGTACTTTTGCGTTTTTTACATAAAGACGTATAAATAACTAAAAAAAAGCTTGGCATTTTTGACACACTTCGGGTCTTAAACTTGGCATTTTTGACACGGGGTTTTAATTATTTATGCACGTAGTTTTCCTAAAATTTCGCTAAATTCCGGGTTATAACACAGTTATGCAAAAAAAAATAGGCTATGTATGTATACATGTATACATAGTACTACTAGTTATTATATATATATACATACATACATTACACTAGTTATTATATACATACATTACATTAGTTATTACATATATATATACATACAATTATTAATCATATACGTACACTAAACTAGTTTAAAAACTTATTTAAGGCCAAAACAAGTTTATCACCCCCCAAGGATTGGGTTAATTCTTTTATAAATCGCCCTAAAGTTTAAAATAGGGTTCCCGTGTTGATTGATTCTCTATTTTTACCAACAATTTATAGTATTTTTAACGACTAATTATTTTAAGTTG
>Ga0308003_1000588_pt1 | contig 16401 bp, 17 predicted proteins | sample Neamet36_FD_203159 | JGI IMG/M metagenome (GOLD analysis project Ga0308003, IMG submission 203159) | Marine microbial communities from water near the shore, Antarctic Ocean - #36 | ecosystem: Environmental > Aquatic > Marine > Unclassified | place: Southern Ocean | collected 2014-06-06
CACCCATGTGCAATGGTCCTGTTGGACTCGGTGCAAATCTTACTCTAACTTTTTCTGACATCCATTCAAAATTTTAATACGACAAAGGTAAGTGTTTATCTAAAAATGATTGATAAATAGAGTGATTTTACTTTTAATTATTTTTTTTAAACAAAAAAACTGCCTCCACTACAGAGACAGCCTAACTAACTAAACATAAAATTGTTTATTATTTTCCTTGAAATAGTGTTGGTTTCATAATTAACATCACATACCCCCAGTTTGAAACTTCTCCACTATTTCCACCTTTAAGAGCTTCCATACTTGCCGTTCCGAACATTTGAGAATAACCTATTTTACAAGTTACACTTGGTACTAATTTGAAAGCACCATATAGATCAACTTCAGTTCCTAAATATGTAGCCATTGCTTTATAAGTTCCATTATCAGTTAATGTTTTAGTATCTAAAATAGATGCATTTGCTAAAAAAGCATGAGTTGTTACTCCGGCAGTAAACTTTTCGTGTTTATAATCTATTTTTAAAAACACATTATTTAAACCAATACTTCCACCATGATTACCTACATAAAAGTAATCCATGAATCCATTAAACTTATGGTTTGTTCCAAAATAAGGACTAAAAGAATGTTCTGTTCGAGCATAACTTGCAGTTGTGTCTGTATTATCATTACCAGATAACATAGCATACCCTAAAGACGTTTTAATTTTAGTAGTCACTTTATAAGATACAGCAATATTTAAATTATATGCTGATACTGATTTAGCGACATTTTCTGCAGTTGCTCCCATTTGGTAGTACCCACTAAAGTCTACACCTAATTTTTCTTTATTATAGGTAAGTCTTGTACCTGAAGTTAAAGTATAATTATCATGGAAATGAGTTATATCACCAGCAAGGTTTTTGTAAGTAACTTGTTGACCAACACTCATAACTAATACGCTAATTTTTAATTCAGGTGTAGCAACATAGTTAGCCCAAACATACTGCAAAGCTTTATAACTTTTAGGTTGTAAATAACTCGTAGAGTTTAATGAGGGTCCTGTTTGATTATATGCTAAACCAGCATGAACTTTTAATTTATTTTTTCCAAACTTATAAAGTAAGCCATCATGGCTTCTTGCTTGTTGTGCCCAACCAACTGATCCTAATATTCTATGATCGTCATAAACTAATTCTTGACGGCCAAATTTTAATTGATGAAATTTATTTTTTGAAGTAGCTTCTCCCCAAGCTTCATGAACTGAAATTCCAAAATCTTCATTACCTACTAATTGTTTTTGATTACCCCATGTTCTAACATCTTGTAGTGTGACTTTAAACTTAATTTGATCTTTACTATAATCAAAATTTAATCGTGTTCTTTGGTCTATAAATGCTCCATTATTGGCTGCTGAGTTTGCTAATTTTTTATAACCATGTCTATATTCAAACCTTGGTCTAATTTCACCAGATATTTTTAATTGACCATAAGTTGTACTTAAAGCTAAAGTCATAGTAGCAAATGCTACTCCTTTTTTTAATATTGTTTTCATAATTTTTCAATTATATTTTGTTTGGACAAAGGTTATGTAAATGAATTAAATAATTAATGACATATCACTTTTCAATAGGTGACATATGTCACATGGCGACATGAGTTTTCTTCATTCTTATGTCATTCTTATGTCATACTTTTGATTGATAATAATTTGAAAAAAATTAAAGATGAAAAAGAATAGATTTAATGCAACAGGTAAAGTTTTTGCTGTTTTAGGACTAGCGACACTTATCGCTTGTGGGCAAGAAGGTACTGAAAGTAAAAAGGTTTCTGTTAATACAGCAACTATTGAAGTAGAGGGAGAAATGCAAGCAGAACTAACATCTCCACCTATGGTACCAGCTTCTGTTGGGAATAGAGCTGCAAAGAAATTAATAGTAGACATGGAAATTCTTGAACAAGAAGGAACTATGACAGATGGTGTTAAATATGTATACTGGACATTTGGTGGGTCTGTACCTGGTTCATTCATTAGAACAAGAGTTGGTGATGAGGTTGAGTTTACTTTAAAAAACCACCCAGATAATAAATTACCACACAATATTGATTTACATGCTGTAACCGGAGCAGGTGGTGGAGCAGCGTCTTCATTTGTTGCACCAGGTCATGAAGTTACTTTTTCATTCAAAACTTTAAACCCAGGTTTATATGTTTACCATTGTGCAACTGCACCCGTTGGAATGCATATTGCAAATGGAATGTATGGTTTAATTTTAGTTGAACCAGAAGGAGGTCTTCCTGTAGTAGATAGAGAATACTATATAATGCAGGGTGATTTTTACACTAAAGGAAAAAATGGTGATCCAGGACTACAACCTTTTGATATGCAAAAAGCGGTGGATGAAAATGCCGATTACGTTGTGTTTAATGGAAAAGTTGGCGCGTTAACTGGCGACAATGCTTTACAAGCAAAAGTTGGTGAAACTGTTCGTTTATATGTAGGTAATGGTGGACCAAATTTAGTGTCTTCATTCCATGTTATTGGAGAAATTTTTGACAGAGTAAATATTGAAGGTGGTAGTATGGTGAATGAAAATGTTCAAACTACTTTAATTCCTGCAGGTGGCGCAGCAATGGTTGAATTTAAAGTTGACGTACCAGGCACTTTTATTATTGTTGATCACTCTATTTTTAGAGCATTCAATAAAGGTGCTTTAGGAATGTTGAAAGTTGAAGGAGAAGAAAATAAGAAATTATACTCTGGTAAACAAGTAGAAGGTATTTATAACCCAGAGGGTGGTAAAATAGTTGCGACAGATGATGCACCAGCAGCAGCAGTTGCTTCATCAAAAGCAGAAAGAATTGAATTAGGTAAACAAATCTATTCTCAAACTTGTTTTGCTTGTCATCAAGGAGAAGGTCAAGGTATTGCAGGCGCTTTTCCTCCTTTAGCAAACTCTGATTATTTAAATGCTGACGTAGATAGAGCAATTGGAATTTTATTACACGGTAAAACAGGAGAAATTACTGTAAACGGTGATAAATATAATTCAGTAATGACTGCACAAACATTAACAGATGAAGAAGCTGCAAATGTGTTAACTTATATTTATAATTCTTGGGATAATAACGGAACAGAAGTTACACCTACAGATGTTTTAAAAGTAAAATCTAGTCATTAAGAATGATTAAAATATATTTATTCATAGTTGTTTTAGTGTTTTCTTTTATTGGAAACACACAAGAGCCAACAGCTATGAAAAAAATTAAAAGGGGGGCTTTTGTCCCCCTTTATGGTTCTGATTCATTAGGTGTTTATGTTCCTGATTTTATGTTAGATGTTTATCCGGTTACAAATCAGCACTATTTAGAATTTGTTAAAACCCATTCAAAATGGAAAAGGTCAAAAGTGTTAAGGTTGTTCGCAGATGAATCTTACTTAACTAAGTGGGAAAATGACACGACATTAGCACCAGATTTAAAAATGAATAGTGCAGTGACCAATGTGTCATGGTATGCTGCAAAAGATTATTGTGCGTGTCAAGGTAAACGATTGCCATCTATGGATGAATGGGAATATGCCGCTATGGCAAGTGAAACTGAACAAAATGCACAAAGAGATAGTGTTTTTAATAGCAGAATCATTGAAAGTTATGAGTTACCTAAGACCTATAAAAATGAAGTAGGTAAAAAGTTTAAAAACTACTACGGTATTTATGACATGCATGGTTTAGTATGGGAATGGACTAGTGATTTTAACTCAGTATTAATTTCAGGTGAATCAAGACAAGATGTGGATACCGAAAAAAACTTATTTTGTGGTAGCGCTTCTATTAATGCATCAAACTTAATGGATTATGCTGCTTTTATGAGATATGCCTTTAGAGGAGCTATAAAAGCAAATTATAACATACAAACCTTAGGGTTTAGATGTGCAAAAAGTATAAAAAAATAATAATTATGAAATCAATAGTTACAAGAATCGTATTAACAATTACACTTTTGTTTAGTTTTTCATTACTAATGAATTCATGTTCGGAAACTGTTCAATCAACTGAACAAGTTTATCAATGTCCTATGGATTGTGAAAGTGGAAAAACTTATACTGAAAATAGTGGTTGCCCAGTTTGTAAAATGGACTTACAAATAAAAGAAGAAAGTACTAAAGTATTGGCTGATGAAAATGAAATTGAGTCTGCCTCTATATTTAATTTAACTTCAAAATGGAAAACACAAAACAATGAGACCATTCAATTAAAAGAATTAAAAGGTGAAGTGTTAGTAATGGTTATGATTTACACATCTTGTCAAGCGGCTTGTCCTAGATTAGTGGCTGACATGAGAAATATTGGTAAAAAGGTTGATACTAAAGATGTGAGATACGTATTGGTTAGTATAGATCCAGAAGTTGATACACCCGAAGTGTTAAAAGCATTTGCTATTGAAAATGAAATGGACACTGATGAATGGACATTTTTACAAGGAACTGTTGATGATGTGAGAGAGTTTTCGAATGTATTGGCTGTTAAATACAAACAAATTTCTCCACTAGATTTTTCACACTCAAATATTATTAGTGTATTTGATAAAGCAGGTGTGTTATATCATCAGCAAGAAGGTTTAGGTGTTGATAATGATGAAACGGTTTCTAAAATTATTGAATTAAGCAAGTAAAAAATATTAGTTAGGTAACACCATCAACTACCGTGTATTATACACAACTGTTGATGGTGTTTTTTTATGCTTTAACTTTTAATTAAAACTATTTAATTTAGGTGTAACTTTACGAATAGTTGTTCGTCCTATAAATAACCTAAGTAAAACGTGACTATAAAAGAATACAACATTGCAGTTGATACCTATGCGGATAATATATTTCGCTTTGTATTAAAACATTTAAAAGATGCTGATGCGTCTAAAGATGTTGTGCAAGATTGTTTTGCTAAAGTGTGGGTAAAAAGAGATACGATTGATGCTAAAAAAGTAAAGTCTTATTTATTTACAACAGCTAACAATACGTTAATAGACGCGGTTAGAAAAAGAAAGTTTACAGATGACGAAGCTAGTATTGACAAACATTATAGTCAAGCTCCTTTAAAAAACTTAGACTTGCAAGAGATATTACACAATGCCCTTGATCAATTATCAGACATTCAACGTACGGTAATTTTATTAAGAGATTATGAGGGGTATGACTATTCTGAAATTGGAGAAATTACTAATTTAAAAGAGAGTCAAGTGAAGGTGTACATATTTAGAGCTAGAAAAAAATTAAAACAAATATTAGTAAGCGTAGAGGCGGTATTAGAAAGTTAAAAAATGGAAAAGATTAATAAACATAATTATGAAGCGTTTTATTTAGATTACCTAGAGGGTAATTTAGATGAAATTAATCAAACTATGTTATTTGATTTTTTAGAGGCGAACTTAGCTTTAAAAGCAGAATTAGAAGATGATATTTTAGAGTTCTCCCTTTCTCCAAATACTGAAAATCTAACCACTTTTGAGAAAGAAGATTTAAAATACCTTAACTATTTAAATGATGAAATTTGTTTAGATAATGTAAATGATTTTATTATATCAGATTTAGAAAATGACATTTCTTTAGAAAAGAAAAAAGAGTTGGATGCGTTTTTAATTGAACATAAACTTGAGGGAGATAAAAAACAGTTTCAAGCCACGAAATTAACCCCAAACTTAGCTGAAGTTTATGATGATAAAGCAGGGTTGAAGAAAAAAGGAATGGTAATTCCTTTAGTTATTAGGATTGTTTCTGTAGCAGCTGTTGGCGTATTACTATTCAATTTTGTAGGTTCAACTGATTCAGAGTATTATACACCAAGGCAGAGTGATTTTGCATTACAGATTGATACTTTAAATCATAAATTTGAGATTAATTTAGCTGATAACAATGCGGTTAAAACTCATAAATTAAAAAAGAGTAAAATTGAAAAGAACGACTCAACCAATTATATTGAGGTGAAAATAGATAGTATTCAACCAATTATTCAGGACTTACCTAATCAAAATAACACGATTGTAATTAAACAAATTATTTTATTAGATAAAGACAGTAGTCAGGTGCCAATACGTATTGAAACCCCTGATTTTAATGATGCTATTGTTCAATCTACCACACCAACAGAAATAGATAACGGAATTAAGCTAGTTGATATGTATCAACCAATTATAAGTTTAACCAATAGCTATACAAATCTAGATGTGAGTTATAAAGAATCGACTAAAGAAAGTAAATACCAAGTCACTAGTATTAAATTGGGTAAGTTTTCATTTGAAAGAAAAATAAGAAAGTAAATTCTTAGTTTTCTCCTTCGCTAAAATGATTAAAACCTTGTGCTTTTAATTCTTGTATTGTTCCATTTTTTTCTACAATGTTTACCGTACAATTCTCATCCGTTACATGACCAATAATAGCAAAGTGTTGGTTCCCTTTTAGTTTTTCAAAATAGTCTTGAGAAATAGTAAATAATAATTCATAATCCTCTCCACCATTTAAGGCACATGTAGCAGGTGTTAAATTAAAATCACGCGCTACGTTAAACGTTTCTTGATCTATTGGTAACTTTTCATCATAAATAGTCATTCCTAAACCACTTGCTTTTGATAAGTGAATTAATTCAGACGCTAGTCCGTCAGAAATATCAATCATTGAAGAAGGAAGCACACTCATGTCTTTTAAAAAGTGAATAATATCTTTACGCGCTTCAGGTTTTAATTGTCTTTCTAAAACATAATCAACACCTTCTAATTCGGGTTGCATTTCAGGATTTTCTTTATAAACTTCTTTTTCTCTTTCTAAAACTTGTAATCCCATGTAAGCAGCACCTAAATTACCAGAAACCACAATTAAATCATTTTCTTTTGCACCAGAACGGTAAACAATTTCATCTTTTTTAACTTCTCCAATAGCTGTTATAGAAATTACTAATCCAGATTGAGAAGACGTTGTGTCACCACCAACTAAATCAACATTGTATAATTCACAAGCAGTTCTAATTCCACTGTATAATTCTTCAATAGCTTCAACCGAAAAACGGTTAGACATAGCAATAGAAACAGTAATTTGATTAGCATCACCATTCATGGCATAAATATCAGATAGATTAACTACAACTGATTTATATCCTAAGTGTTTTAATGGTGCATACATTAGGTTAAAATGTACACCTTCTACTAACATATCAGTTGTGATTAATGTGTATTTATCACCAGCATCAATAACAGCACAATCATCTCCTATTCCATAAATAGTTGACTTTTGTTGATTTTTAAAATCTTTAGTGATGTGTTCAATTAACCCAAATTCACCTAATTTATCTAATTCTGTTCTGTTGCTCATTACTAATATGTTTTTTGCAAAGGTAATGTTTTACACTCAAGGTACAAGGTAATTAATGAGTAAAAGGTTTCTAGTACTTTTGTCTTGTTTCTAATAGCGAAGTGGTATAGTATCTAGTGTCTAGAAGCAAAGCGGTCTAAGGTCTTTTTACTTAAAGCTGATTACTTTTTCTACACAATTTTCTCCGAATGAATACGCCATATAAGCTAAAGAAGGTATTTTTTTAGTGATTATAATATTTGCTTTTTTACCAATTGTAATTGAGCCTAATTCATCATTAACCTCCATTGCGTAAGCGCCATTTATAGTTGTCGCATTTAAAGCTTGTTCAGGTGTTAATTTCATTTTTACACAAGCTAATGAATTCACAAATTGCATATTTCCACTAGGTGTAGATCCAGGATTAAAATCGGTTGCTAAAGCGATTGAAATATTATTATCTAACATTTTCTTCACTGGAGAATATGGAATATTTAAAAAGAAAGAACATGATGGTAAAGCTGTAGCAATTGTTTCACTATCCTTCAAAGCTATAATGTCTTCTTCTCCTAATTCTTCTAAATGGTCAACTGAAACAGCATTGTTATTAATACCAATACCAACACCACCCATAATAGAGAACTGGTTAACGTGAATTTTTGGTTTTAACCCAGCTTTTACACCAGCCTTTAAAATTTTATCTAATTGTTCAGCCGTGAAATAATTTCTTTCACAAAAGACATCAATATAATCCGCTAAATTTTCAGCCTTTACTTTAGGTAGCATTTCATTTATAATCAAATCAACATAACCTTCTTTATTGTCTTTGTATTCTAAAGGAAATGAGTGAGCACCTAAAAAAGTGGCTTTAATTGTAAGATCAGAAGCAGCTTTTAAGCGCTTTATTACACGTAACATTTTTAATTCGGCTTCCACACTTAAACCATATCCACTTTTAATTTCAATTGCTCCTGTTCCAAATGATTTAACTAAATCAAGACGCTCTAATGCATTATTAAATAACTCATCTTCACTCATGTCAGCCAGTTTTCTAGCAGAGTTTAAAATACCTCCACCTTTTTGACCAATTTCTTCATAAGTTAAACCATTAATTCTGTCTACAAATTCGCCTTCTCTGCTTTCAGCAAAAACAAGGTGAGTGTGAGAATCACAAAAGGCAGGTAAAACAAATTTTCCTTCTGCATCAACAATATCAAGGTTTCTCCAGTCGGTAATACCCTGCATGTCTTGCATAGAACCATAATATGAAATTTTACCATCTTCAATGGCTAAAAAAGCATTTTCAATCATTCCTAATTCAGACAATTCTTTACCTCTTAAGGCTTTAGTATTACCTTCTAAAATACCTGCTAAACCTTTAATGTTTTTTATTAAAATATTTTTCATGTTAGATGTTTTTTATGCTTCACAAACCTACTTTTATGTAGGGTATGTTATAATTTAAAAAAGAAAATTTATTTAGGACTTAAATTAAACAGCAGACTGATTATTTTTTCCTTCAACGACAACTACAAATTCACCTTTGGGTGCTTTTTTTTCAAAATGTGCCATTAATTCTGTAGCAGTTCCCCTTACCGTTTCTTCAAACTTTTTACTGATTTCTCTTGACACAGAAATTTTACGATTTTCATCTAAAAATTCTGAAAACAACTTCATTGTTTTTATAATTCTATGTGGTGATTCGTATAAAACAGTTGTTTTTACTTCTTCTGCAATTTGTTTAGCAATCGTTTGGCGACCTTTTTTATGAGGCATAAATCCAATGTATTGAAATTTTTCGCATGGAAAACCTGAATTTACAATCGCAGGAACAAATGCAGTAGCACCTGGTAAACAATCAACTTCAATACCTGCTTCAACACAAGCTCTACTTAAAAGAAATCCAGGGTCAGAAATAGCAGGTGTACCGGCATCAGATATTAACGCGTAGGTTAAACCAGACTGAATTTCATCTACAATTCTAGTTGTTGTTTTATGTTCATTATGTTGATGGTGTGACACCAATTTGTTTTCAATTTCGTAATGACGTAGTAACCTTAAACTTACCCTTGTATCTTCAGCTAAAATCATATCCACTTCTTTTAAAACGCGAATCGCTCTATAAGTCATGTCTTCTAAATTCCCGATTGGTGTTGGTACAATAAATAATTTTCCCATTAGATTAAATTTTATTCAAAGGTTACTTCAAACAATTTTGGCCACAATTTTCCGGTCAAATATGTTTTTTTTGTTATCGGATTATATGCTATTCCGTTTAATACGTCTGCACCGTTTACACGTCCTTCGTTTACTATATTTTCACAACTTATAACGTTTAAAACTTTCCCAGATGTGGTATCTATTTCAATTATAGTATTGGTTGTATAAACATTGGCATATAGCTTATCATTAATCAATTCAATTTCATTTAATTGTTGATAATCTTGTTGGTCAGCAAATGCATAAATAGTTTTTTCTATTGCAAATGTTTGTGGATTACGCCAAACAATTTCTGATGTTCCGTTAGACATAATAATTGATTTTCCATTGTTTGAAAGTCCCCAACCTTCCCCTTCATAATGAAATTCACCAATTGAATTAAATGCCATGTCGTATAATTTACAAACGCGAGATTGCCAAGTGATTTGATAGATAGTATCATTTAGAATTGTTAAACCTTCACCAAAGTATTGTGGTGCTAAAGCTACTGTTCTTACTTGATTTCCTGAGTATAAATCAACTTCAGCAATAAGAGAAGCGCCTTTGCGACCAGTAGATTCATATAATTTACCATTATAAAATTCTAAACCTTGTGTATAGGCGTTTGAATTATGTGTATAGCTATTTTTAGCATTAGCAAATTGTTGTTCTGGTGTCATGTCAGAGAATATAATTAACCTACGGTTGTCTCTGTGTTCAATTCCTTTATTATCTGTATAAGCTAAATATAAATCTATAAAACCGACATTGCTTTTACTGGTTGGAATATTTATTTTTTGTGATTTAATTTTTAAATTACCAGCATATAAAGTATCTGCAATAAACAAGTTTAAATCACTTACTTTAGTGGCGTCATTTACTTTTATGTCTACAATAATATTTGCCCCAACTGAATATTGTGTGTCAAATACTGGGCTAATTAGTTTTACTGGACTAATTTGTTTGACAGGTTTTGTTTTTGGATTATCATCAGTTGTACATTCTGTACATCCAAAAATTAAAACACTAAATAGAAAAAGGGATACTATATTAAATTTTGCCATTACTCTGTTTTAAAATTTAGAAATCATATCCATTAGTGTTGACTTTTTACGAGAGGATACTGATATTCTATCACCGTTTTTCAATACTAATTTTCCGTCTTGTTTTGTATATTCTTTAATGAAGTTTGTATTCACTAAGTGAGATTGATGTATGCGTATAAAACTGTGATCACTTAACATCTTATCAAATTCTTTAAGTGTTTTTGTTACCATTAATTTTGACCCATCATTAAAATAGAAACGTGTATAATTTACATCAGATTCTAATCTAATCACATCTTCAATTTGAACAATGTGTATTTTATCAACAGTATTTAAAGCTATTTTTTTTTGATTTTCAAGATTTCCTTTTAATAATTCTAATCGACTTGTTGGGTTATGTTGGTGCTCAACTTTTTCAACTGCTTTCATTAAATCATCTGGATCAATTGGCTTAAGTAAATAATCAATAGCTGAAAATTTAAAAGCTTTAATTGCAAATTTGTCAGAAGCGGTAGTGAAGATTAATTTAAAATCAGCTTCACCGATTATTTCTAATAAATCAAAACCAGTTCCGTCAGGCATTTGAATATCTAGAAATACTAAATCTGGTTTTAACTCTTTAATTATTTTAGCACCAGAAACTACACCATTGGCTGAGCCGATAACTTCAATGTTTTTACAATAGGTTTGTAAATCAGAGGTTAAAACAGTGATTGCTTCTTGAATGTCATCAATAATTACAGCTTTGATCATAAACTCTTTTTAATTGAACGTGTCTCAATGTCTGCATGTGTTGCTGTGTAAGTACACTTACCATCTTTAATTACCAAAATTTGTGGTGATTGGTGATGTACATTAAACGTTTCCGCTAATTGATTAGAGATTGGTCTAAATTTTAATAAATCTAGATAATACGTTTTTAAGTCTGCATCTTCAATGTCCCAACTTTTATCGAGTCCATTTTTAGCCATTAAGCTAATTGAACATCTTGTACTATGTTTTAAAATTAGTACTGGAGTCGTTTTTGACTCTTCAATAATTTCATCTAATTGTGACAATTCAGTTAACGCTACCCAGTTAACTAGACTTACTCTTTTTGTCTCTCCTTTACTTGAACTAAACCATCCCATAATTTATTACCTAATGTGCAGATTTGAATTGATCTAAAAATCTAATATCGTTTTCAGAATATAAACGTAAATCACCAACTTTATATTTTAACTGTGCTATTCTTTCTACTCCCATTCCAAATGCAAATCCAGAATATTTTTTTGAATCTATATTTGCTGCCTCTAATACATTAGGGTCAACCATTCCACATCCTAAAATTTCTAACCAACCTGTATACTTACAAACGTTACATCCTTTTGCATTACAAATTGTACAAGATACATCTACTTCTGCAGATGGTTCTGTAAATGGAAAATAAGAAGGTCTTAATCTGATTTCAGCTTTTTCACCAAACATTTCTTGTGCAAAGTAAAGTAAGGTTTGCTTTAAGTCTGCAAATGACACATCAGTGTCAATATATAATCCTTCTACTTGGTGAAAAAAGCAATGTGCTCTTGCAGATATCGCTTCATTTCTAAATACTCTACCTGGAGAAATTGTTCTAATAGGAGGTTTTGAATTTTCCATTACCCTAACTTGAACAGATGACGTATGTGTTCTTAACGCCATTTCTTTAGAGCGATCTCCGTCTTCAGATGTTTCAATAAAAAAGGTGTCTTGCATATCTCTTGCAGGATGTTCAGGAGGAAAATTTAAAGCAGAAAAATTATGCCAATCGTCTTCAATTTCTGGTCCTTCAGAGACTACAAATCCAATACGTTTAAAAATCTCAATAATTTCATTTTTAACAACTGCTAGTGGATGTCTTGAACCTAAAGCAACTTCTTCAGCTGGTCTAGTTAAATCAATTGATTCTTTTTTTGAATCTGATCCAGAAGATTGAATTGTTTCTTTAAAATGATTAAATTTTTCTTCAGTTTTAGTTTTTAACCCATTAACAAGTTGACCAAACTCCTTTTTTAACTCATTTGGCACTGTTTTTAACTCAGTATATAATGCTTTAATACTATTTTTTGAGCCTAAATATTTTATTCTAAATGCTTCCAACTCTTCACTGTTTGTAACAGTAAATGCTTTGATCTCTGCATTAAATTTTTCTATCTTTTCTTTTAATTCCATCTAAAGTGTAACTTTTTAGGGTAATAAATTGTTATTAAATGTACAACCTTTTTACTTTAATGACGTATATTTGTATACAATCATAAAATGATAAAGCGAAATTACTTAAAATTTAGATTATATGAACAGAATAATGGCTAAAACAGGAATATTTGTATTGTTAGTTTCAATTTTAACAGTTGGAATGATGACATCTTGTAGAAAAGAATTACCAACAATCGCTGTTATTACAGTAATTGACACTTCCGGAACTATTTTTCAAGGCGCATCAGTAAGGTTATATCCAGAGCCAACCATTAATCCTCATCCAGGAGTTACAATTGACGATACAGCAATTACTAATATTGATGGAAAAGCAACATTTGATTATACTGATAGATTTAATTTAGGTCAAGCTGGTTTTGCAGTTTTAGACATTGAAATTTGGTCGGGAGATACATTAAGTGGAACAGGAATTATAAAAGTAGAGGCTGAAAAAACTTCAGAAGAAACAGTTATTTTATTACCTTAATATTTTACTAAAAGCCTTTTAAGTATATTTTAAAAGGCTTTTTTATGCGTTTTATTTTTTTTTGGTATCATTAAGCAGTCTTAAATAAATAAGTATTTTTACGGTATAATGGCAAAACTTAAATTAGAACTTGAAGAGGATTACGATTTTGATTTAATTGGAATTTGTTCCTCTTTTACTGATTATCGCTTATGCTGGGGAATAAACCAAGCCCTTTCAATACGTTTAGAAAGAATTGAAGACTATTCAATGGAGAATAAGAAAGATGGAGAATTTTTTTTCTCGTTCTATGAATACTTTAATGAAAACACAGAAGAAAATTATTTCTTAATTAAAAATCAATCTTATAATTTTAAGAAATTAATACCAGAACAAGACAAGATAGATTATTTTTTAATTATTAAAAATAATTACGAAACAGAAATTGACGATCTATTAACGAAACTAAAAGCGCTAGATAGCGTATTAACAGCTTTCAGCTTTAATGTTGAGGAGCTTAAATCAAAGTCAAATTTGATTTTTTAACACAGAATTATGTATAATAAAAAGACAAAAATTGTAGCCACAATGGGGCCTTCATCAACAAACGATAAAGAAGTATTAAAGCAAATGATTATAAACGGTACCAATGTGTGTCGTTTAAATTTTTCTCATGGTACTCACCAAAATCATTTAGACACGATTAAAATGATTCGTGAAATAAATGAAGAATTACAATACAATGTTGCCATTTTAGCTGATTTACAAGGACCAAAAATTAGAATTGGAACTGTTGAAAACAATGGTGTTGAATTAATTCAAGATGCTGAATTAATTATTACAACGAATGAATGTATTGGAACTAAAGAAAAAGTTTATTTAACGTATCAAAATTTCCCTAAAGATGTTTCTGTTGGCGACAAGGTGTTGATGGATGACGGTAAATTACAAGTGGAAGTAATTTCTACAAATAAAAAAGATGAAGTCGTTACTAAGGTTTTATATGGTGGTACTTTAAGTTCTAAAAAAGGAGTTAACTTACCAAATACAAGTATATCATTACCTTGTTTGACTGAAAAAGATTTAATTGATTTAGATTTTGCATTAGAACATAATGTGGATTGGGTTGGCTTATCTTTTGTGCGTAATGCTAGAGATATTATTGAATTAAAACACATTATTTCTAAAAAAGGGAGCTCTGCTAAGGTAATAGCAAAAATTGAAAAGCCAGAAGCTATTGCTGATATTGACGATATTATTATTGCGACTGATGCATTAATGGTTGCACGTGGAGATTTAGGTGTTGAGGTGCCTATGGAAACTGTACCTTCTTTACAAAAAATGATGATTAAAAAATGTAGATCTTATGCAAAACCAACAATTGTGGCGACACAAATGATGGAAAGTATGATTGATAACATTACACCGTCAAGAGCTGAGGTAAATGATGTGGCAAATGCTGTTTTAGATGGTGCTGATGCCGTTATGTTATCTGGTGAAACATCTGTTGGTAAATATCCTGTTGAGGTGATACAGGCCATGTCAAAGATTGTGCGTGAAGTAGAAAAGTCAGATGAGATTTATTATAAGGAAGAAGCACCTGAAAAAAATCAAGACCGTTTTATTTCTGATAGTATTTGTTTTAATGCCTCTAGGTTAGCGGCAAGAGTTGAAGCAAGTGGAATTGTAACCATGACATTCTCTGGTTATACAGCCTATAAAATTTCTTCACAAAGACCAAAAGCAGACACGTATGTGTTTACTGAAAATAGACAAATCTTAACGCAATTAAACTTAGTTTGGGGAGTGAAAGGTTATTTCTATGATAAAATGGTAAGTACAGATCATACAATTGCAGATTGTAAATACATTTTAAAGAAAAAAGGATTACTTAAAAAAGGAGATTTAGTGATTAATATTGCCTCAGTTCCAATTGAAGAAAAAGGACCTTCAAATATGGTTAAGTTGAGTTATATTGAATAGGACTAAAATGCTATAAAAATATAAACCCTGAATCAATTCAATGATTCAGGGTTTTTTTATGGGTATAGATTAACTTAATCTTTATGTATTGTTGTTGGTGCTGATTGTGCTTTTGCATAAACTGTAACGTCTGCTATTGTCACTCTATTAGGCGCACTTGCAGCATATAATATAACGTCTGCTATGTCTTCAGCTAATAATGGCTCGTAACCCTCATAAATTGAATTCGCTTTTTTCAGGTCTCCTTTATATCTAACTTCCGAAAATTCAGTTGAAACTGCCCCTGGTGCAACATTAGTAATTTTTATACCATGTTTTGTAAGGTCTAATCTCATGCCTTCACTAATGGCTTCCACCGCTTTTTTTGAAGCACAGTACACTGCTCCATTTTCATAAGTTTGTTTTCCAGCAATTGAACTTAAATTGATAATGTGTCCTGTTTTTCTGTCTACCATTTGTGGTATAACAGCTTTTGAAACATATAAAAGGCCTTTTACATTGCCATCAAGCATTGCATCCCAATCGGCAATTTCTCCTTTGTCTATAGGTGCGTGTCCATGTGCATTACCTGCATTATTCACTAAAACATCTATGGCTTTCCATTTTTCAGGTAAAGAATTTATAGCATTGTTAACTTCTGCATTATAGCGCACATCAAATACAAGTGTTTCAACAGTTACTTGTTTTGAAAGTTGATGCTTTAATTCTATTAAGCGTTCTTCTCTTCTTCCACAAAGTATTAAATCGTATCCGGCTTGCGCAAATTTTATGGCTGTTGCTTTTCCAATACCAGAACTAGCTCCAGTAATTAATGCTATTTTCTTCATCTTAAAGTTGTAAATTTAATGCTGGATTAAAAGTAGTTAATCTTTCTAACTAACACTTGATTTTTTTAATAGAGAGTATATTATTAATTTCTAATTGGCACATCAATAATTCTTTCAGGAACTAATACTTTTAAAATAATAAGGTATTGTCTCATTAGTTTACTTTTTTGATTGACAGTTATTTTTCTATAATTGATATTAAATAGTTTTTTTGATAGTTCATTTCTAATTCTGTTAGTATTTTTTTTAACTTCTGATAGTACTGCTATATAAGTTTTGTATGATGTTTTAGCTTTCATTTTAATTCTAACACCTTCTGAAAAGAATAATACTCTAATTACTGTTGTA